>ENA-UOOM01000725-UOOM01000725.1-fermentation-metagenome-genome-assembly--contig:-NODE-725-length-35312-cov-62.789602_pt1 | contig 35312 bp, 32 predicted proteins | sample MGYA00245781_ERZ724031 | MGnify/ENA primary metagenome ERZ724031 (study PRJEB28704, sample SAMN03018317) | fermentation metagenome | biome: anthropogenic terrestrial biome; feature: soil; material... | reverse complement strand
GAATACTGGATTTTTAAGCATGGTTGAAAACGTTAGACTTCATAATTTGGTGACTCCGACTCCAAAGGCCCCCGGTTCGAATCCGGGCAGGCGCACCAAAACGAAACCCGCATGGTTAAGCCATTTTTATGGTTTGACCATGCGGGCTTTTTTGCCCATAATGCGGTTTGACTACAGTTTGACTACTTTTCAAATAAAATGCCCCCAGCAGGCAGCCGCAAAGACCGTTCCCTGGAAACAAGGGGCGTCAACAGAAAAATTGAACTGGGGAAAGATAGCCCAAACGTTTTTGAACTCGACGGCGGTTGTAAAAGACCTCAATATATTCAAATATGGCTTGGCGGGCAGCTTCTCTCGTAGGATAGACATGCCAGTGGACAATTTTCTTTTTTGAGAATAGAAAAAAGCTTCCACCCCAGGCACTACCTCCCAAAGTGCCAAGTCGTGAAAAGCTTTATTTCCAACTATAATTCCGGTATGCGCCCGTACATTCATCATGTACTTCCGTTTTGAATGCGAAACTTCATTTAACAATCCAGCATTCTTCTCAAGGTGAAATTTGTTCAAAGCCAGAAATATTCGTTAATGTTTCTTGTGCAGGGATTCGCAGTGTTACGGTTGTTCCTTTATTTTCAGTGCTTGCAAATGTCAGGCCGAAACTTTTTCCAAAATAGAGCTGAATACGGCGCTGTATGTTTTTTATGCCATATCCATTGCTCTTAGCAGTCAAAATATTTTTGAGCTTATCCGGTGCAATTCCGCATCCATTATCCTTAACTATAAATTCTATCTGGTCATTTATTACTTTACAAGAAATTTCCAGCAACCCGGGGCCGGGCATCGTCCGCTGGTCTATCCCATGAATAATGGCATTTTCCGCTAAAGGCTGCAAAATGAGATTTGGCATTTTATAATTTAAAACAGAAGGATCCAAAGTTTCAACAAACTGGAATGACCGGCTATGCATCATTATTTGTATTTTAATGTAAGAAACTGTGTTTTTCCATTCGTCCTCTACAGATATTTCAGAATTCCCCCGATTTAGTGTAGTACGATAATAAGTGGAAAGCAGCTGTGCCATTTCGCTGATATCTTCCTGCCCTGAAACAAGTGCTTTGCTGTTGATTAGTGAGAGGCTGTTATAAAAGAAGTGCGGATTTATTTGAGCCTGCAGGGCCTTAATTTCATATTTTTGCTTTTCAATGTTGGTTTTATAAATTTCATCGACCAGCCGCTGCAGCTTTCGGACCATTATGCGGAACTGCTTGGCCAGTACGCCTATTTCATCATTGCAGGGTTCGTCCGGCGGTAAATCCACAAAAAGTCCCTTGCTCCCAATCAGCTTCATATTGCGTGTCAGTGTTTCCAATGGACGTACAATTACATAGGATAAATTTCGTGTGAGCAGGTTCAGTAGGAACGCGCAGCCAAGAACTACTAACACAACCATCAGCAAAATGGGTGCTATGTTTTTCCATATGGTACTCATAGGGCGATATAAGAATAAAGTCCAGCCTTCCTCTGTCAGAACATTTCCCATGCTGATATAGTTTTTCGGCAGCTTTTTGTCTTTTGCAAAGGCTTGAATTTGTTTCTCCGGTATCTGATTTCTGAAGTTTTGATAAGAATACAGAATCGTGCCGTGCTTGTCCAACAGTAAAACACCGAAATTATTGTCAAATAACGTGTTGAACTGTGAGAAAATCCCCTTATAGTTAAGGTCAAAAGCAATATAATTCTCTGATTTTAAGGATGAGGAAAAAATCGGACAGCACACAGCCATGTCTTCTTTTTCCCTTGAGATATAAAAAGATGGTTTTCTGGCATGCACCGCTGTCTGATACCAAGGTTCTTTTTTGGCGTCTTCCAGGGTTTTGACTGTGTTTCCATGCGGATATAAATTGCGGGAAATATACAGTGTTTCAGAACTGATGTCGCCATTCAGCATAGATATGGCTGCTAAAGGCGGGTCAACTTCATCTCTATAGGCAAGATACATTTCGTAATTATTGGTGTAATTGCGCGTTACTGCTTGTCTGATACTGTTGTTCCATGCAACATTTGAAACTGTGTTTCGGTATGTGTCGAGTTTGTTTTGAAAAACAATAGCGGCCTGTTTGAGGGTGTCCTGCTCTGCCTGTTTTTCACGGTTCACCAGTAGATTATCAATTTGTAGGTAGCAGAAGACACCAAGTACAAGAACCGGAATCAGTCCGGCTAAAATACATACCATATAAATTTTTTGACGAAAATTTATATTACGATACCATTTTAATAGAACTTGCTTTAACTGCCGCATAGGTATTCTCCTTTTGGCCTAGTGTGCTGACTGCCGGTAGGATTCCGGCGTTTGCCCGAAAGTTTCCCGAAAACTTCTGCAGAAGTACGAAAAGTTTGTGTAGCCGACGCTTTTGCAGATATCCTGGATTTTTTCATTTGTATTTAATAATTGTTCTTTCGCTTTTTCCATGCGCATGGTTTTTATGTACTTATTAATTCCACAGCCGGTTTCACTAATAAACAAATCACTTAAATAATGCGGGGATAGGTAAAACTGTTTTGCAAGCCGGGAAAGGCTTAATTCCTCGCCATAATGATTTTGAATAAATTGCTTAAGCATACGAATCGTATGCCCTGTGGATTCGGTATCAGCGGCAAGAGTTGCAACAACTCTTTTCGTGACGTCCAATATAAGAGCTTTGCTTTCCTCAAAGTACTGACAGAAATACAGGCGCTCAATCACTACCTGCAGGTCTTCTTTGTCAGCAGGCAGTGCACTGTATAAAATAGTAGCCAGCTGAGACAGGATATAGCTCACATTGATGTGCGACTGGTTGCGTTTGTGCTGATACTTTGTCAAAAGCATATTAACGCTTTTCTGCAAACTGTAGCTGTCCTTGAACCGAATGGCATCCGCGGCGGAACGAAGCAAGGCATCATCATCCTCATAAGATTCCAAGCTGGTTGAAATTTTATCAGGAATCGGATATACATAGCAGTTTCTAAAAAAGAATCGGTCATCCAGTGCTTTTTCTGCCTGTGCATATGCCGCTGCAATGGAATCTGCTCCTGTTAGTGGGCTGCTGATGGAAATGTAACAAGGCTCACCCGCATCCGCAGAAATTTGTTTTTGAAGAATTTGTGCCATTGCAGCAACTGATGAATCTGTTTCTGTATCTTGCAGGAATAAAACACTTTGATAAGTGTTCAGATTGAGGAAGTGATGCGGCCATCCTCTCAGCACGCCTGCAATGGATTTTTCGAAATGGTCCTGAGGGATACTTCCAAAAATAGGATTATCAAATTGAAGCAGAAGCAGCTGTTTGAATTTTTCTAAAAAAGCGAGGTCAATATCTCTATATTCACTGCAAAGCATTTCTGCCTTGGCCCCGTACAGCAGCCGGGACAAAACATGATTCTGCAGATAAGCAGCGGCAAATTGCTTCTGCATAATGATTTGCTTTCGTGCATTCAGTTTTTGAATTGCTTTTTCCAACACTTTTCTCAGTTCCTCAGGGTTAATGGGTTTCAGTATGTAATCGACAGCCCCCAAAGTAAGTGCTTTTTTAACATAGGGAAAGTCATTATAGCCACTGAAAAATATAATTTGTACATTCGGATACAATTCCCGCGTTTGAGATGCAAGTTCTGTTCCCAACAAAAAAGGCATTCGTACGTCCGTAAGCAAGATGTCAGTTCCTTGTTTTTTTGCTTTTTGTAGGGCGTCATGGCCATTTTCGGACTCCACAATGTCCAGTTCGAATTTATATTTCTTCAAAAGAAATTTTACTGCTTCCCGCTCATCCTTTTCGTCATCCGCAATCAGAATCCGGTACATAAGGGCACCTCCACTTAGAATTCAAGGTCAAATTAAGTATAATTGTTTTATTTGATGCTTTCAATAAAATTCAGGATATTTGTACAGATATCTGGATTCTTTGCTATTTACAGCAACTGTATAGATAGATTATACTAAATTTGCGTTTAAAATTCACTGAGATTGTGAATATTAGGGAACGCAAAAACAAATGGGAGGTTCAGTAATGAAAAGAAAACATATTGTCAAACGCTCTGTAGCTTTTGCTTTGGCAGCATCACTTGCGGTTGGGTTATCCGCCTGCGGCGGTTCCACTCCAAGCGCCTCATCTAAGCCAGCTACCGCATCTAAGGTAACAAACCCAATGGCTAAGTATGATCAACCAATCGTAGTCAACACGGGACGGCAAACGGCTACCAATGCACGGTTGCCAAAGGGCGATACTTATGAAAATAACGAATACACACGGATTTTAAAAGAAAAGTTGAATATTGTAATTAAAGATGCATTTGAGGCAAACGGTGCGGATTATGACCGTCAGGTTTCACTGGCGGTAGCAAGCAGTTCCTTGCCGGACATGATGCTGGTTAATCACAATGACCTAAAAGAAATGGTAGACAATGACCAGATTATGGACTTGTCAGATGTCTATAACCAATATGCCTCTGATAAAATAAAAGAAATTTATAATTCGTTCAAAGATGTTTACGATGGCGGTGCCTTTAAAAAATGCACTTTTGACGGAAAAATCATGGCAATGCCGGACGTAGGCGGCGATGCGGGTTCCAATGCGGCTTGGATTCGTCAAGATTGGGCCGACAAACTTGGTATTAAGTTGGATCCAGACGGGGATGGGTGCCTCACACCGGATGAACTGAAAAATGTAGCAAAGCAGTTCATTGCGAAGGATCCCGGTAAAACTGGGAAACCAGTTGGCATTCCCGTACAGCAATTCCCGACTGATGGCTCCAATGACGGCGGTTCCTTCACTCTAACCGGCATAGCCAATTCCTTTAATGCTTTCCCGAAACATTGGCAGAAAGATAAGGATGGGAAAATTGTGTATGGCTCCCTTACCAATGAGACAAAGGAGTTCCTTACTACCATGGCAAGTTGGTTTAAGGAAGGAATCCTTGATCCACAAACCGGCACGCGCACATGGAATGACTGCCAGGGCCTTTTGGTAAACAATCAGTCTGGTATCGCTTTTGGACCATGGCATATGCCCGACTGGTGCTTCAACCTGGTAAAAGAGAAAGACCCGAACGCAGAATTCAGATGCTATGCAATCGCCGACAAAAACGGTAAAGTTAATTTGATGCACGTTTCACCGTCGGACAAGTATTTAGTGGTACGCAAAGGGTATCAGCATCCTGAGGCTGTTATGAAAATCTTGAACTTGTTCTATGATACTCTGAATGGAAAAGATGCAGCCAAAGCCATGCCGAATATATCCAAAGCCATGCAGATGGACAATTCCACAAAACCAGTCAATATGGAAATATTGGACGCAAAATTGTATCTTCGCAGTTACGAACAGATTTCGGCAGCTGTAAAAGATCCCTCCAAAGTCAACGATATTGATATGGCGGAAGACCGTATGATTGTCACCGAGATTAACGAGTATAACAAAAACAAGAAGTCCGCGCCGGTGGAAGACTGGTCACATTATACCTCTCGAATGTTCGGTTTAGGACTGTACTATAAACTTACTGAGAAAAACCTGTTTAACTGGCAGGTGCCGGGCTTTACAGGAACAACCGATTCCATGGAATCCATGTGGACAAATCTGGATAAACTGGAGAGCGAAAATGTTATAAAGATTATAACAGGAGCAGCTCAGCCAAACTCCTTTGATAAGTTTGTTAGCGACTGGAAGGCACAGGGCGGCAGTCAAATAACGAGCGAAGTAGAATCCCAAGCTTCTGGGAAATAAGAAAAGTGGTGGGGCTGTGTCATTAAAAAACACGGTCCCATTTTATTAAGGAGGATATCGATGGAATTGCTTCATAAAACCAAAGTGCAGAATGCTGTTTCCGGCAGAATGCGCTCGCAGAATGCGATGTTTCACTTCATGATGCTGCCAGGTATGATATTCCTGATTGTTTTCAGTTATATTCCTATGGTAGGCATCATCATGGCGTTTGAAAATTTCACTGCAGCCAAGGGAATTTTCGGATCGCCGTTTGTGGGATTAAAACACTTTCAGTATATGTTTTCACTGCCGGATATTTGGGTAATCATTCGAAATACGCTGTGTATCGCTATCGGCAAAATGCTTCTTACCACACTGCTTGCCATTATATTTGCTATACTGCTCAATGAGATTCGCGTAAATTGGATGAAGAAAACCATACAAACCGTTGTTTACCTCCCACATTTCCTTTCATGGGTTATTCTTGCGACAGTTGTGGTCAATATGTTCAACCTTGACGGATCCGTAAATCAGATTCTTAATAAAATCGGTATCGGTTCAATGAACTTTTTAGGCAGCAATACGCTGTTTCAGCCACTGCTGATTATGACCGATGTTTGGAAAGAATTCGGCTATTCCTCTATTGTTTTTCTGGCAGCTATCACCTCGATTGACCCAGGGCTTTATGAGGCAGCTGCGATTGATGGAGCCAACTGGTGGCAAAAGACGTGGCACGTCACATTGCCCGGTATGCTGAGCATTATTCTGCTGATTTCGGTAATGAATATTGCCAATGTGCTCAATGCGGGTTTTGACCAAGTATATAACTTGTACAGCCCAATGGTCTATGAAACGGGCGACATTATCGATACTTACGTTTATAGGATGGGCCTGCTGAACCATCAATACAGTTTTTCAACAGCAGTCGGCCTTTTCAAGTCTTTCGTAGGCATGTTCTTGATGCTTTTCGTCAATGGACTTTCCAAGAAGTTTACAGATGCCCGTATTTTCTAGAAGGGAGGAAAATGGTATATGAAACAATGCAACAATGGATGGGCAAAAGCAGGAAAAATAATCATTTATGTAATTATTATTTTAATGGGACTTACCTGCTTGCTGCCTTTGCTTAATATCGTGGCAATTTCCTTTAGCGGCAGTGCGGCTGTTACAGGAAATCAGGTTGGATTCATTCCGGTGGACTTTACGCTTGCCCCCTACCAAAAAATGCTGGCTGATTCCCAGTTTTGGCGTTCTTTTCTCATCTCAGCCGTTCGCGTTGTCCTGCAGCTTGCGTTAAATATGGTGCTGATTGTGCTGATGGCTTATCCACTTTCTAAATCAAAGCGTGAATTCCATGCACGTGGTACATATATGAAACTTCTGATTTTTGCAATGCTGTTTAACGGCGGCATGATCCCCACTTATCTCCTTGTAAAAGATTTAGGACTTCTGAATACGATTTGGGCTCTGGTTTTACCAGGCGCGGTTCCGATTTTCAATGTAATACTGGTCATGAACTTCTTTGCCGGTGTACCGAAATCGCTGGAGGAAGCCGCGGTGATGGACGGCGCAAATCCTATGCAGGTCTTGTGGAAAGTCTATCTCCCCTGTTCAGTGCCAGTGCTTGCAACGATTGCGCTGTTCAGCATTGTTGGAAGCTGGAATGACTTTTTCAGTGGTTTGATTTATATCACCAAAGTAAACAATTTCCCGCTAATGACATATATTCAGTCTTTGAATGTCAATATTGCCGACTTGTTAAAAGCCGGAGCCAGTTCAAGTACCCTTACAAATATTGCTGAACTGACCAATAAAAATTTGAATGCTGCAAAAATTGTAGTGTCCACAATTCCGCTCATTGTAATTTATCCTTTCCTGCAAAAATATTTTGTTACCGGCATTGTAGTTGGAGCTGTAAAGGAATAAATTTATAGAAGTAATTAAGTGATTGAAAGAACAAATGGAGGAATCTCAATGCCCAAATGGCTGAATGACGCAGTATTTTATGAAATTTATCCGCAAAGTTTTTATGACACAAATGGTGATGGTATTGGAGATATAAACGGCATAACAGAAAAGCTCGATTATATCAAATCTTTGGGATGCAATGCAATCTGGATTAACCCCTGCTTTGAATCCCCCTTTATGGACGCGGGCTATGATATAAGTGATTATAAAAAGGTTGCCCCGCGTTACGGCACAAACGATGACTTAAAGCACTGCTTTAACGAAGCACACAAACGTGGAATGCATATCCTGCTTGATTTGGTGCCCGGTCACACCTCTGATAAACACCAGTGGTTTCGGGAAAGCCAGAAAGCATGCCAAAATGAATATACAAACCGGTATATTTGGACTGACTCCGTGTGGAACCGCCCCGCCGGATTCAACAGTATGTGCGGGGTCAGCGAAAAGGACGGCTGCTATTTGCTGAATTTCTTTTCGTCCCAGCCGGCGCTCAACTATGGGTTCAATAAAATAACCGCACCATGGCAAATGCATTACACCCAGCCTGACTGCGTTGCAACACGGGAAGCCCTGAAAGATGTAATGCGCTTTTGGCTGGATGCGGGCTGCGACGGTTTCCGAGTGGATATGGCGGATTCGTTGGTAAAAAACGATGATAATAAAGAGGCAACCTGCGAAGTATGGAGAAACATCCGTGGGATGCTTAACCGGGAGTATCCGGAAGCTGCCATGGTATCAGAATGGTCAGACCCTGCTAAGGCGATTGGAAAAGCCCAGTTTGATATGGACTTTTATTTGGACCATCAGGAAAATGGATACCATGCACTATTCCGCAAGACAGGCAGCGACGGCAGCCAACAGAACTTTTTCAGCAAGCAGGGCAATGGCGATATTATGGAGTTTCTGGATGATTATCTGCCGCGATATCATGTGGCGGAATCAGCAGGTTACGTCAGTATGATGACCTGCAACCATGATACCCCCCGCATGACACTTGGCTTTGATGAATTGGAATGTAAAATTGCCTATGCTTTTCTATTGACCATGCCGGGGGTTCCTTTCATTTACTACGGTGATGAAATCGGCATACAGTATTTTCGGCTTAACAGTGTTGAAGGCGGGTATCATCGTACCGGGACGCGTACGCCCATGCAGTGGACAAATGGAAAGAATCTTGGGTTTTCCACCGCAGAAAAAGAAAAACTGTATTTGCCGGTGGATGAAAGAGATTGTGCACCGACAGTGGAAAGCCAGAACAAGGATACCAATTCTCTGCTGAATACGGTTCGAAAAGTTCTAAAACTACGCCACGAAAATCCAGATTTGCAGGCACAGCCGAATTTTGAAGTCGTTTATGCAGAAAAAGGAAAATATCCATTTGTGTTCCGCCGCGGTCAGTTTTTAATAGCGGTCAATCCGTCGTGGCGGTCGGTATCAATACCGATGAAGCTGCTTGGTGAATCGATATTCCAGCTTGGTCACAGCACATTAGAAAACGGTAACCTTTCTATGAAAGGTCAGTCTTTTTCAATATTTCATATGAATTCAATTTGACAGAACTGTTGCAAACAAAAATCTACATAGCATAAAAAAGCCGGAAGATTTCCATGGGAATGGTCATCTTCCGGCTTTTATGCTGTAGGCACAACCGAAACACGCGCTCCCTCCGCCTGTTCCCCTCTCTAAGGCTCGTTTCATAAAGACATAAAAACGGGGAACACCTCCCATGGATGTCCCCCAAACAACCCCGCTCTGCACAGCATGATAGTCTCCTTTCCCATGCTGCTCCAATGAAATCCATGTTTCTTTTTTGTCAAAAAAGCAGTATAATGAGGGCGAATAGAAATTCTGCGGGAACTCATACTTTCTGCAAACGGTCCTATGTGGTCCTGCCAGTCAGCCGGTCCGGTTCCGTGTATCGGCATATACAGCGGCATCACCGGCTCCCTATGTTTCCGCATTTTTACAGGCAGAGTTCCGCCGAAAGGAGAAATACGCAATGGCGAAAAAACAAACCGTGCAGCGAATTTTTTCAGTCGTGCTTGCACTGACAGTCATAACGTCTTTATGTATCGCTGTACCCGCAAGTGCCGCAGATACAGACACTTCCCAAACCGAGCAGAGTGTTTCCTCTAATCTCTCTCTTTCTTCTACGCCGCTTGTCCGGACGGCCGGATTGGACGGCTCCTCTTATTACGGGTATTACGCAAATTCGGACCAGGTGTATTACTATGCGGACCCTGCAGGACAGCTGCGCATTGTCATCAATACACATGACCCGGCAACTGGAAATCCCCAGCTGGATATTCGCACCTGCAATTCCGCCTGTCAGCAAATCAGCCGGGAATTCGTCAGTTTGCCCCTTCCCCTTTTTGGCGGTTTCTACCATGATGAGGATACTGGTGACTTGTATGTTGTAACCGGACAAAGCAACTCCTCCGAATCACAGGCCATCACAGCGGTGGAAGTGGATAAATACAACAGCAGTTGGAAGCTGCTCTCGTCCGCGAAAATTCCGGCTTCATTCGCTAATATTTTCCAAGGTATCCGCACGCCCTTCAACGAAGGAAACTGCCGAATGACCAAAGCGGGCAGCCATACACTGGTAGTATATATGAGCGGAGAGATGTTCACTGTAGAAGGGGAACATCAGCAAAGTGACCTTACTTTCTATCTGGACACCAATACTATGAAAGCCTGTCAGTCCGAGCAGCCATACAACAGCCATTCTTTTAATCAGTTTGTTCAGTACGACAAGACAAATGGCATGCTGAAATTCGTCAGCCATGGTGACGCTTCCCCCCGCGCGATCTGTACAGAAGCACTGCGCTGGAACAATACCACCAGCCAGCCCATCTACTACTCCTCTACAAAACCTTTTACTTTTCTGGGCGATACCAGCATCAGCCGCACCGATACACAGGTAAACGGTTTTGAACTTGGCAGGAATAATGACCTGATTGTCGGCACCTCAGTTCCGCATAATCAGGCTGTCTGCGGCGTGATCGGCTGGTCCAAAAGTGGCGTAACAAATCAGAACCTGTACCTGATTAAAGTTTCCAAGGACGGCACGCAGTCCACATTCCAATGGCTCACGAACAACAACCCCAAAGCATCCGGTTTAGACATTGACGACCCGCGGCTTGTCAAAATCAACGACGATCTGTTTCTCATTCTGTATACAGAAGTACAAAATTCCGGCGGCAGTCCGTCTTATACCACAAAATATATGCTCATAAACTCCAGTGGAAAGCAGCTTGCACCGGCGTCTTCCATCGGCAGGCCGGGCAGCGCATCCAATATGTACCACGGCGGTTCACAGCCCATTCTTTATGACGGGAAAATTACATGGGCGGACGAGGAGGACGGCCAAAGCAGCAGCCGAATCTATCAGCTGCAGGGTACCGTCACCATGTCGGACAAAAAGACCGGTGTAAGCATGGTTTGGAAGTCCTTAGCGGCCCACTCCGTCCTGCAGACCAATGTGTCTTCCGCCGTGGATACTTTTCCCTCCTCTCTGTCTGCACAGGCGGTTTCCTCCAGTGCTGTCTGTTACGACGTTTCGATGATAAAAGACGGCGCACAGGAAAGCCTAAATGGTGACACGGCTGTCCTCTCCCTTCCGATTCCGTCCGGCATTTCGCCGCTGCGGACACTCTGCTGGCGCATTGCAGAAGACGGCACCGCACAGCAAATACAGAATGTCCGCATCCAAAACGGAAAGCTTACTTTCTGCACCTCCTCCCTTGGGCAGTTTTTCATTTCCGAGGCAAAGGTTTCCGCCGTCCCTTCCTCGGACCTCACGGGAACCGTGAGCGTTTGGCCCGGACAGATTATAAATTTCCGCACCTTCAGTACATTTCCTCTGCAGCAGATTGTGCAGGGAAACGGCAAAACCGCCAGCGTAAATGCACCCTTTGTAAGGTGGTCCGCAGACACGCAGACCGCCGAGCAAAGTTTGTACATTCCCTACAGCCAAAACCACGCGGGCGATAAAACCGGCATTTATGTCAGAGAAAACGGGACCGCCAGTCTGTTGTTCACGGTCAAGCTGGATTTCAATCGTCCGTTTACCTGTGACACCGGTTCGGACGTTGTGAAAGAATCCGGCCAAACCTATTTTGCCAAGCTGACGGTTCCACACGGCACCGAGGTCGGCGGCTATGCTGCCGGAAACGGCGCTGTTGCCTTGACACGGGCAAAAAATGGCGGCGCACCCACCGTCAGTAAAGACGGCAAAACAGATATTTATTATTACGGCTTTACAGCCGCAAGGCAGGGCCGTACCGGGCTGTACGCAAACATAGTGGGAACAAAATTCTGCCTATACTCTACAACCGTTCAGTAAATTATCTATTTTGAATAATCCAAAGGGAGCGTAAATCCAAGTTCTGGATTTACGCTCCCTTTTTTGTCTGTGCCAATCTTTCGCCGTATTCTTCAGAGATATCAAAAACAGGTGCATGTGTACTTTGCTAAGTACCATCGCGCCGGTAAAACACGCCGCCCACCATAGCAGCAACTGCATAATCCAAAGAAATTTAAATTTTTTCTATTTTACTCCCTTTCATTGCCTCATAACCAATAAGAACTGTCCAAACGTAGGCGCAGGTTTTCGGAATCATAAGGGCACCAATAGCCGGAACCGCATCTGCAAACAACACGACCGGAATGTAGCAGGCAAAGCTCAGCACCACAGTGAACCATAAAAAACGAAATGGACGGTCCCGCTGTTCTTTTGCACTGCGGTAGAACAGCACAACAATCAGTGCCCCCAACAGCGCAAAAGGAATGTTGCGGTAAATCCCCCAAGAAAGCGGCGCACGGGCGCTTGTCCATGCGTTTTGCGGCATCAGGCAGAGAAGAATGCGGGAAAGCGCTAGCATCCAAACCGCCGTTGTAATCCCGCCTTTGCCGGATACCTGATACCGTGCACGCCATACATAATAGAGCAGAACATAAAAAATGGTCATCGTGATGGAAGTAATGAGCTTTCCAATGCCCAGCGCAGCCGTGTAACTTGCAAGACCGGTGGTGCAGAGCGCAATGGCACGCGGCACCAAATGGAAGGCATCGCCGCAGCCGAGCGTTATCGCCATAATTCCGAAAAGCAAGAACTGCTTTTTCCCCGCGCTTCCCCGAATCATCAGAACTCCCAGGATAATAACAGTAGTTAAATAAGCAATATCAAAAAGTGTTTCAAAAATAGCCTGCATGGTACCATTCCTTTCAATTTGAACGATGTTCATATTTGTTTGTATAAAAGCCCGCCGTTTGGCGGGCACTCAGTCAGCATAAATGGTGCGGCGAATGATTGCAAGCAGCACACCGCAGTCACCTTTTTTCTGCATAAGCATTGTTAAAACATTGGTAAGCACAAAATCAATAAAGTCAGATTCGGTAAAGGCAGGCGTAAAGGCGTCTTTTCTAATGGCAGTATCCGCATTTAATGCTTCCGTCATTCCCATTTTGATGTGGGAAAAATAATGCTGCATGGTATCCTTCGCCTTGTTCTTCCCCGTGCTTGCAAAGCTGAGCGAATGTGCCGTTAAAAAATTTGGGTATTCTTTGCTGCCGCGCCGAACGCTCTCAAAAATCCAGCCGACGTATTCGGGAAACGGCAAATTCATTGTGCATTTATGGTCCATGTGGAAAATATCCTGCCAGACACTCTCAATCGTTGCGATAACCAAATCATCTTTACTGGAAAAATAGTTGTAAAGTGACCCCAGCGCCACATGACAGGCCTGTGCAACCGAGCGCATATTCAGCGCTGACAGCCCCTTTTCCGAAACCATGTCCCTACAGACTTTGAGAATGGCGGACTTGGATGTTACAGCGATATTGATTGTATGCACCTCCCAACTTGAACAATGTTCATTATAATAGACTGCCCGCCGTTTGTCAATTTGCTTCTCTTTAGATAAACAATAAATCCTTTTTTATCTTCCGCAATTCACCATGTCCGCGGCATAAAAAATCCCCGGAAAGCCTTAAAATAACTAGCTTTTCGGGGTGGTGCCGCTGACCGGGGTTGAACCGGTACGATGTTTCCATCGAGGGATTTTAAGTCCCTTGCGTCTGCCAATTCCGCCACAGCGGCAAAACAACATTTTTATTTTATCACAGAACAGCAGCAAACGCAAGTTTTTCATGGCAGCATTTCTATACTTTAGTGCAGGTCTGTAACCATGCCAAAGTGATACCCCATCTGTTCCCATTTGGTAAGGAGTTCATCTAAAATATCCGCATTTGTTTTGGAGGTGAGGTGCAGTAAAACAACCGCTCCCGGATGAGTCCGCGGCAAAATTCGCTTAAAGGCTTCTTCTTTGGTTGGCTGTTTATCTTTGTACCAATCTACATAGGCAAGGCTCCAGAAAAACGTTTTATAGCCGAGCTTCTGCGCCTGCTGCAGGTTTGCAACGCTGTAGCGGCCCTGCGGCGGCCGATACACGCGCTGCATGGGCTTTCCGGTAATCTCTTTATACTTTTCCTCCACAGAACGCAGTTCTTTTTCAAAGACAGCCGTGTCAGAAATTTTCGACATATCATAGTGGTGCCACGTATGATTGCCGACCGTATGTCCTTCCGCCGCCATACGCTTCACAAGGTCCGGCCGCGTTTGCAGGTAGTTTCCCACAACGAAAAAAGTAGCGTGCACATGATGCTTTTTCAGGGCATCCAAAATTTTTGGCGTATAACCAGCTTCGTACCCTGCGTCAAACGTCAGATACAGTGTTTTATCCTTGTCATTTCCAAGAAAATAAGCCTGATACTGCCGCAAAAACTGCGGAGAGGCATTCCCCACGGGCTGCTTTCCCGGCTGCGGAAAGGACAGGCCCCAGTTGGGATTGACCGTTTTTGTCTTTGCCGCTGCGGCCACGCTGACCTGCCGGCCGTACCATGTAAAAAGCAGGCCAGCTGCTGCCGCAACCGCAAGCAGGGCAATCACAATGTTTCGCTTTTTCCAGATGAAATACACGCCCACTCCTCCCTTTTATACAGGAACTCTATGCGGGGGAAGCAGAAAATATGCACTCAAAAAACAGCGCGCACTGTCTGAACCATGACTTTAATATCATTTCCTACCGAAATGGAATCCATATACTGCAGGTTCAGCTGCATTTTGGTCGGCAGAATCTTCTCAATATAAGTCGTTTCGGGGTCCAACGGCGACTCCGCCAAAATCTCGTCTTCATTGCGGAAGTGAATGCTGCTGGGTGCCGTCACGCCCGGCCGTACCAGCAGTGTGGACAGATAGGCCGGCTGATATGCCTTTACATACTTCGGTACTTCCGGACGGGGACCGACCAAACTCATCGTGCCGTCCAGCACATTCAGCACCTGTGCAAACTCGTCCAGACGGCATTTACGGATAACGCGGCCAACGCGCGTAATGCGCGGGTCCTGTCCAACAGTTATCTGCAATCCTTTTTTATCCGCGTCCTGCACCATGGTACGAAACTTATAGATACGGAACGGTTTTCCATAGCGGCCAACACGCTCCTGCCGATAGAACACCGGTCCTTTGGAGTCCAATTTTACCGCAGCGGCCGTTATCAACAGCAGCGGTGACAAAATCACCAGTATCAAAAAAGAAACCACAATATCAAATAAACGCTTAGCTGCAAGCGTTCCGCGGTGCTGCCGCAGCTTTTCAAAACAGGCTTTTGTGTCCGCGTTCTGCATCCATGCAGGCAGGTCTTCAAAGCGCAAAGGAACCCCTCATTTCGTTCAGTATTACTTTCTCTGGCCATATCATCTCAAAAATAAGACATTAAAATATTATAGCACACTGCGCCGCAGTGATTCAATTTTTCTGCTGCTTTTCTGATAGATATTTACTTTCATTCGCCAACGGACTATACTAGTGTAAAGTACGCGGCAGTAAATACAGCCCGCCGCAGAATATGACATGGCTGTAAGGAGGATACTTTTTTATGTATTATCTGGGAATCGACCTAGGCGGTACAAATATCGCCGTCGGCATCATTGATGAAAACTACAAAATGGTAGCCAGTGCCAAAAGCCACACACGTGTCCCCTGTCCGGAAGAAGAACTAACGGAGCAGTTGGCCAACACAGCGCTGCAGGCCCTGCGGGCCGCACACCTGACGCTGGAAGATGTACCGTGGATTGGCGTTGGCTCTCCCGGAAGCATTGACAGTATGCACGGAATTGTCGGTTTCTCCGGCAATCTGAACCTGCACAACTACCCACTGGCAAACCAGCTCAGTCAACGGCTGAACGGCCGCCGTGTCCTGCTGGAAAACGACGCCAATGCGGCGGCTTTCGGCGAATATAAAGCGGGCGCACTGCAGAATGCCGCAAATGCGCTGGCCATCACGCTGGGCACCGGCATCGGCGGCGGTATTTTGATCGATGGAAAAATTTACTCTGGCTGCAATGGTGCAGCCGGTGAACTTGGCCACCAAGTCATCAAAGCCGATGGCCGGTCCTGCACCTGCGGGCGGCATGGCTGCTGGGAAACCTACGCCTCTGCCACTGGTCTTATCCGCACGACACAGGAAATCATGCAGACTTCTTCCGACCACTCCTCCCCTATCTGGCAGCTGGCCGGAAATGACCTAAACAAAGTAAGCGGCCGCACCGCCTTTGACGCCATGCGCGCAGGCGACCCGCTGGGCCAGAAAGCTGTTGACTGCTTTATCCGTGACCTTGGCACCGGTCTTGTCAACTGCATCAATATTTTTCAGCCGGACCGTGTCTGCATCGGCGGCGGTATCTGCAACGAAAAAGACTACCTGCTGAAGCCCCTGCAGGCATTTGTGAACAAAGAAACTTTCCTGGTGCCAAACGGCCCTCACACCCAGTTGTGCATTGCACAACTAGGTAACGATGCCGGTATTATCGGTGCTGCTCTGCTTGGGACTGCCTGACAGACAGTGCAGCGAAAGGATGAAATCTTAAAAATGAGTATTACAGATATGCCTTTCGGCGTGCTGCCAGACCATACACCGGTAAAAGCCTATACCCTAAAAAATACATCCGGCGCTTCTTTGACTGTACTCACCTATGGTGCACGCATTCAGTCCCTGCAAATGCCGGGACGCAACGGTGACGCGGAAGAAATGGTGCTTGGTCACCGCACACTGGAGGAATACACACAGCCCGGTGACTACCTGGGTGCTGTGATGGGCCGCTATGCTAACCGCATTGCGGACGGCTCCTTTACCATTGCTGGAAAAGCCAGCCGTTTGGCGCAAAATGAGGGCAGCACAACGCTGCACGGTGGTCCACAGGGATTTTCAACCCGTGTATGGCGCTGCCGCCGCAAAGAAGCGAATGACGACGCACCTTCCATTACACTGACTTACGAAAGTCGCGACGGTGAGCAGGGATTTCCGGGCACCTGCAACGTCCGTGTCACCTACTGTCTGACAACCGACAACGCCGTTATGATTGATTACCGTGCGGAAAGCAGCCGTGCTACTTATCTGAATCTGACAAACCACAGCTACTTTAACCTCAGCGGCAGCTGCCAAAAAGATGTACTGAAAACCGACCTTATCATAGACGCTGACACTTGTCTGGAAGTGGACAAGGACCTGCTCCCTACCGGTCAGTTATTGCCCATAGAGGACACCGCAGAGGATTTTCGTGGCGGGAAAGCAATCGGGCAGGATATAAACCGAGAGGAGCCGCAGCTGCGTTCCTGCGGCGGCTACGACCACTGCTTTGTGCTGAACGGCACTGGTTTCCGCAGAGTCGCCGAGGCCACCGATACTTCTTCCGGTCACCGTATGCTTGTCTTTACTGATCAGCCCGGTATGCAGCTTTTTACTGCCAACTGCTTTAACGAAGGTTCGCTGAACCGCGACGGCTCGCCAATGCTTCCGCATACCGCTTTCTGTCTGGAAACACAGCATTTTCCGGACAGTCCGCATTATCCGGAGTTCCCCTCCACGCTGCTGTCGGTCGGAAAGACATTTCGCAGCCGTACCATTTATAAGTTTGAACTTATCAAATAAAACTGCTTTTCCCTAAATGATTTTACATAGAGAGATATAAAAATCCCGCCGAACAGATGCTTTTCTGTTCAGCGGGATTTTTGAGATACACGGCAAAAATGCGTTGCTGTGCTTCTTTATTCTTCTGCTTTGGCAGCCTGTGCCTTGGCAGCGTTCTCTTTTTTCCGTTTTTTGTCCTTATGCTCATTCCAGCCGACATACAGCGGACCGGCAATGCACACGGAGGAATAACAGCCGGAAATAACACCAATCATCATCGGCAGTGCAAGTGTTGTGACGCTGGCCAGCTGATAATAGGCAGCGACCACGCACAGGCATGCGATAACCATTACCGTGCACAGTGCCGTGAAGATGGAGCGCGTCAACGTTTGGTTAATGCTGAGGTCCACTAGTTCGCCAATCGGCGTCTTAGCCGGCATTTCGCTGCGATTTTCACGGATACGATCGTAGACAATAATCGTATCATTCAGTGAGTAACCGAGAATCAGCAGCACAACGGCGATAAAGTTGCCGTTAATCGGCATCTGGAAGAAAATAAAGGTGAAGTACACCATACATACATCGTGCAGCAGCGCAATGATGGCCATAACACCGGCTGATGTACCACCAATCTTTTTAAACCGAATGGTAATGTACAGCAGCAACAGCGCCATGGTAATGGCAACCGCCACCAAACATTTGACAAAGAATTTTTGTCCCATGGAGGGGTTAATGGAACTGGACTCTACCAAAGCAAACTTACTGTTTGTAAATTTGCTTTGCAGGTTCTTTGCAATCTGCTGCTGCATCTCTACGGAAATCGCCTTTGTGCCGGCAAGCTCAATGGTGATATTGTTGGTTGTTCCGGTACCGGAAGAATCCTTTACATTCTTATTCAGCAGAACGGAAGCGTCCTGCTTGACCGTATCCTTTACAACCTTCTCCACCGCCGCCTGCTGCGCCGCGCCTGAAGTATCCGTGTAGGAATACTTCAGCTGTGTACCGCCGCGGAACTCAATGTCCAGCTGGGCACCAAAAATGCAGTTGCAGATAATACCCAGCAGGATAACGCCGATGGAAATGCCGTAATAAATCCGGCGGTTTTTACTGAAATGAATCTTAAACTGCTTCATGCATCGCACCTCCGTAAAGCCACTTTTTGCGCAGGGGTTTGAATGCGGAAAGCGACCGTGTCATTGCGCGGCTGGTATACACGCCGAAGATGAAGTTGCCGATATTGCCAATCAGCAGCGTATAGCCGAAGGAGTAAATGGAACCGGTGGTGCTGGCGCCAAACAAACCAGACAAAATATTCGTCGGTCCAAACACCAGCATAAGTATGACAGCGACCAGAATGGTGGTAATGTTGCCATCGAAAATAGCCCAGAAGCTGTTTTTGTCGCCGGCGGTAATGGCGCCGTCCAGCGACTTGCCAGCGTACAGCTCCTCCTTAATACGGGTTGCCGTAATGATGTTGGCATCCACGCCCATGCCGATGGAAAGAATCATACCGGCAATACCGGGCAGTGTCATGGTAAAGCTCTTCATAAATGGGAAGAAGCCGGACACCGCGGCAAAGCATAGTGCCATCTGGCCGCACAAGGAAATGACGGCCACAAAACCGGGCAGACGGAATACCAGAATCATAAACAGAGCCACCAGCAGGAAACCGATAACGCCTGCCAGTGCCATCGCATACAGCGAAGAGGTACCCAGTGTTGGGCTGATGCTGCTGAAGCTGTTGACCGTCAGCTTAAAGGGAAGCGCACCGGAGTTAATCTGATTTGCCAGCTTAGTGGCGCTTTCCGAAGTGAAGTTGCCGGAAATCTCCGCCTTGCCGCCGGTAATACCGGTTGCGCCGAACTTGGCCTTGTCCACAGAAGCGGAAGAAATCATGGTATCGTCCATCCAGATAGACAAAGTGCTTTCTTCATTAGCGACCTTTTTGGTCGCGTCCGCAAATTTTTTGGCGCCGTCGCTGGTAAGCTCCAGCTCCACCACATAGGAGGACTGGCCGGAAGTGGAGTCCTGTGTCACGCCCGCCCGGGCGGACTTGACATCACTGCCTTTTAGGAAGATGTTTTTTGCAGTCGTTCCTTTCGGCGTTGTGTAAACCGCCTTGCCGTCACTGCCGGTTGCGGTATTTGTGTACTCACTACCCTCACGGAAAGTCAAAACCGAAGTAGCGGAAAGTTCTTTTAGTGCCGATTCCGGGTCAAAGTTCTTTTCTTCGCTCTGCCATGGGAATCGGGTAATGATGCGGTTTTGACTGTAGTCGGCGTACAGTTCATAGTCCGTAATGTTGTTCTGCACCATACGTGTTTCAATAACGGATTTTGCAGAATCCATCTGGTCCTTCGTCACCGCTTTTCCGTTGGACTCAGGGGCGAAAGTTGCTTCTACACCGCCCCGTATGTCAATACCCCATCTGATATCCCCAACGCCCTTAACGTAGGTCGTTTTGGTATCGCCTTTGTACGAATAAACGCCCGAAATGGAAACGAACGTAAAGGCCAAGATGAGGATTGCGACGATGAAAAAAATGGGTTTTCGTGCTCGCTTCATGCGCAAGTCCTCCAATTTGCTTTTTTTCTGCGAAAAAGCCAGTTTCACAGACGTAGCAAATTTATTATAGTAATTTTATATGGGAAAGTCAACGTTTTCAGTATAAAATACCCATCTACAAAAGGGGCCGCTCCAGCGGAGCGGCCCGAAAATGAGGAGAAAGAAAAATTTCAGGATTCCAGCAGCTTTTCACAAACCGCCATTTGTGCACACAAGCAGAACAGCTTTGCCGCCTGTTTGACTTCTTCCAGCGGCGGATAAGTAGGTGCCACACGAATATTGCTGTCCTGTGGGTCCTTGTGGTACGGGAACGTTGCGCCCGCACCGGTCAGGGTGACGCCCGCCTCTTTGCACAGTGCCACCGTGCGCTTTGCGCAGCCGGGCGTGACATCCACACTAATAAAGTAGCCGCCGTTCGGTTTTGTCCACGCGGCAACGCCCTTGCCCGCAAGCTCCTGCTCAAAAATCTGTTCGACTGCCTCGAACTTCGGCGCAATAATCGCACGCTGGCGGCACATCTGTGCCGGAATGCCGCCAACCTTCTTTAAGAAAAGCAGATGCCGCAGTTGGTTCAGCTTATCTGGACCAATCGTCTGATATTTATAGTGTTTCCGAAAGACCTGCAGGTTGTTGTCACTGGCGCCCATGGCTGCTACGCCCGCGCCGGGGAATGTAATTTTGCTGGTGGATGCAAAGAAGACAGGCAAGTCAGGATTGCCGGCCTTTTGGCACTCGTCCCATAGGTTCAGCAGATGATCCGGCGTATCGGTCAGGTCATGCACACAGTAGGCATTGTCCCAGAAAATACGGAAGTCCGGCGCCGCCGGCTTTAAAGCGGCAAAGCGGCGTACGGTTTCATCTGAATAAGTAATGCCCGTTGGGTTGGAATACTTCGGCACACACCAAATACCCTTGATGTCAGGGTCCGAGAAAACCAACTTTTCCACAACATCCATGTCCGGCCCGGTCGGCAGCATAGGAACTGTAATCAGTTCAAAGCCGAAATATTCGGTTACGCCGAAGTGACGGTCATATCCCGGAGAGGGGCAAAGGAACTTCCGGTGTTCCTCTAGGCACCACGGCTTACCGCCGGGCAGGCCATGCGTCATGCAGCAGGAAATCGCGTCGAACATCATGTTCAGGCTGGAGTTCCCGCCGACAATCACGTTCTCCGCCGGCAGTCCCATCATTTTGCCCAGCATACCGCGCATTTCCGGCAGGCCATCCGCAAGGCCGTAATTTCGGCAGTCGGTGCCGTCCGGCAGCACCACATTGGACCGTGAGGTAATCTGGTCCAGCATATCCAGCGAAAGGTCCAGCTGCTCTGCGCTCGGCTTGCCGCGCGCCATGTTCAGTTTGAGCCCCATCGCCTTACAGGCATCAAACTTCTTTGCAAGCTGTGCCTGCAAAGTCTTCAGTTCTGTTTTTGACAATTTCCCAAATTCCACGCAAAATGCACTCCCTACATTACAAGCTATCGCAAAAGGTACATAAACCTTTCCTATTGTAGCGAAAACGAAATAAAAATGCAAGTCTTAATCCAAATTCCTGCACAACGGTGGGAAAAGTTCGGATGTACAACCGGCAATTTTGGTCATATTGCCTGTCATTTATGCAAATCTTGGCAGCAAAAAGGACCGCCGAAGCGGTCCTTAAAAAGTTTTCCGTTAAAATTCCGCACTGCCGGGTGTACGCGGGAAAGGCAGAACGTCCCGAATATTCTGGATGCCGGTCAAGTACATGATCAGGCGCTCGAAACCAAGGCCGAAGCCGCCGTGGCAGGCACTGCCATACCGGCGCAGGTCCAAATACCACCAATATTCCTTCTCGTTCATACCGAGCTCCTGCATCTTCTCCTGCAGCACGTCCAGCCGTTCTTCACGCTGACTGCCGCCGATGATTTCACCAATGCCCGGCACCAGCAGGTCCACAGCCGCCACTGTCTTGCCATCCGGATTTGCGCGCATATAAAAAGCTTTAATGCCCGCCGGATAATCCGTGACAAAGACCGGACGCTGAAAAACTTTTTCGGTCAGATAGCGCTCGTGTTCAGTCTGCAGATCACAGCCCCACTCTACTTTGTAGTCGAAGTGGTCGTTGTTCTTTTTCAGCAGTTCCACCGCATCGGTGTAGGAAACATGCGCAAAGTCATGGTCCAGTACATTCTGCAGACGGTCCAGCAGACCCTTGTCTACAAATTTATTACAGAAATCAAGGTCCTGCGGGCAGGTATCCATGACATAGCGAATGACATACTTCATCATGGCTTCTGCCAACTGCATGACATCTTCCAAATCGGCAAAAGCAATTTCCGGTTCAATCATCCAAAACTCGGCGGCATGGCGCTGTGTGTAGGATTTTTCCGCACGGAAAGTCGGACCGAACGTATAAACCTGACCAAACGCCATGGCCATGCACTCCGCCTCCAGCTGCCCTGAAACGGTCAGAGAAGCCGGTGTGCCGAAAAAGTCCTTGCTGAAGTCGATTTTGCCGTCCGGTGTGCGCGGCGGGTTGGTCTGGTCCAGTGTTGTGACACGGAACATTTCACCCGCACCCTCTGCGTCACTGGCTGTAATCAGCGGTGTGTTCACATATACAAATCCACGCTCCTGGAAAAAGCGGTGAATGCCATACGCGGCAGCGGAACGCACGCGAAATGCCGCCGAGAACAAATTGGTACGTGGGCGCAAATGCGCAATTGTACGCAGGTACTCTACGCTGTGGCGCTTTTTCTGCAGCGGATACTCCGGTGTGGAGGCACCCTCCAGCCGAACCGATGATGCGTGCACCTCAAAAGGCTGTCGCGCCTGCGGCGTTAAAAGCAGCTGGCCGGTCACACAGACCGCCGAGCCAACATTGAATTTCGCTATTTCCGCAAAGTTGTCCACTTTGTCCGCTTCAAATACAACCTGCAGTCCTTTAAAGCAGCTGCCGTCATTCAGGTCGATAAAACCAAGTGTTTTGCTGTCCCGTACAGAGCGCACCCAACCGCAGACAGTGATGGCCTTGCCGCTGAACGCCTCCGCATTCTGATAGAGTTGTGCTGTTTTTACTCGTTCCAATTTGTGTTTCCTCCTGTACCGGCCAAAAAGGCAGGCATATAAAATCTAGTTTCTACACAAAACAGTTTACCGCAGGCGGCGCTCCGGTGCAAGTTTTCACATAAAAAAAGAAAAAATCTGTTTTTCCACGGAAAAAGTCTTGCATTCTTTAAAATGTATGCTATAATAATTGAGTCGCTGATAAAAAGCAACATTTTTACCACTTGGAGAGGTATTCTAATTGGTAAGGAGCCACATTGGAAATGTGGTGTGCCGCAAGGCATTGTGCGTTCGAGTCGCATCCTCTCCGCCACTCATATCCAAAACCCTATTTTGTTTTTGCCGAACGGAATAGTGGTTTTGGATTTTTTTATTAATAAGAGATAGCAAGAGATAGTATGAGTAAGACCACTCTTTTGAATCACGGTAGCAACCACATCAACTCGCAGGGCTTTTATCTATTTGTTTCGTCTTATTCTATTCATAGTATAATAAAAGCAGGAAAAGCTAAGAAACTTGCGGGTTCCCTAGCTTTTTGTTTGATCAGAGTGTTATTCATTTAAAGTTAATTTACATGTCATAAAGTTGTCAATGAATCAGAGAAACAAAGCTATTCTCTATGCATTTCAACTTATTTTGATTCATTAGATGGATCATACATAATGCCCGTATTTTTAAGGATTTCCTGACGGCACTGGTCTGCGCTCATCTGTTGGCGATAAGCTCCGCCAGTGCAAATGCCACCTGCTCAATTTCTTCTTCTGTCATTGGAATGCCCATTCGTGGAATACGTTCCTTGAGCAAGGTTACTTTTTTGTCCAATTCACGCGCCAGCAGAAAGCCTTTGTCTGTCAGATAAATTTTGCTGTACCGCATTTTTGCAATCAGTTTCTTCTGTGTCAGCACCCCCAGCATTCGAGAGACCGAGGGACCACTGACATTTAAAAACTGTGAAATGCTTGTGGAACAGACATCCCGCTCCAACTTAGCAATCTGATAAATTGCCAGCAGATACCGCAGATGAGTACTGGTCAGTTCTTCCATAAATCAGTTCTCTCCTAAAAAGAAAGCGGGCATAAGCCCGCTTTGGTTATTTTGTGTGACAAGCACCACCGTTTGGACAGTGGTCACAACCGCAGCCACAACCGCCTTTATGATGTTTTTTGTTCCAAACACCTGTGGCGACAATGGCAGCAACCACCGCCACGATGATTAGAATCCCGATTAGTGTAGGAAGATTCATACAAACTCCCTCCTTTGTTCTGTTGTCTTACTTTGCGGCAGCAGCAACAGAACTCATTGTTAAAACGTTATCATTATATTTATTTTTACGTGCAACCATATAAACCAAAAATACTAGGATAGCAATGGCTGCAACTGTACCAACCGAGAACCCTGCGCCAGAGAACAACATCCCAAGCTGATACACAATCAAGGAAATGGCATAGGCAAAGCCGCACATATAACCGATTGCGCCCATGGTCCATTTAGCGGAATTCATTTCACGTTTAATGGCACCCATCGCTGCAAAGCACGGCGCGCACAGCAGGTTAAAAATTAGGAAGCTGTACGCAGAAAGCTGCGTGAAATCGTGAGCTAACGCACCCCAAATGGGCTGGGTGCCATTTTCGACGTCAATGCCACCATACAGAACCCCGAATGTACCCACAACCTCTTCCTTTGCAATCAGGCCCGTGAAGGTAGCAACGGTCGCTTTCCAGGAATCAAAGCCAAGCGGTGCAAAAATAAATGCGATTGCCTGACCGATTGAAGCCAGCAGAGAAGTATTGTTGTCCTCGACCAAGCCGAACTGACCGTTTGTGAAGCCAAAACCCTGCAGGAACCAAAGCACAATGGAGGCTGCAAAAATGACCGTACCGGCACGCTTGATAAAACTCCAGCCGCGCTCCCACATGGCGTGCAAAACGTTTTTGGCACTCGGTACATGGTAGGCAGGCAGTTCCATAACAAATGGTGCCGGGTCGCCCGCGAAGGGCTTTGTCTTTTTCAGCAGAATACCGGAAATGACAACTGCAGCAACACCAATTAAGTACGCGGACATGGCAATGAATGGATTGCCGCCAAACAGTGCGCCAGCGAACAGGCCCACAATTGGCATTTTTGCGCCACACGGAATGAAGGTAGTCGTCATAATGGTCATTTTACGGTCACGGTCATTTTCAATGGTGCGGCTGGACATGATACCCGGCACACCACAGCCGGAAGCAATCAGCATCGGGATAAAGCTTTTTCCGCTTAAACCAAACTTGCGGAAAATGCGGTCCATAATGAATGCAACGCGAGACATATATCCAATATCCTCAAGAATGGCAAGCATTAAGAATAAAATCAGCATTTGCGGAACAAAGCCAAGCACCGCACCAACACCACCAATAATGCCGTCAACAATTAAACTGTTCAACCAATCAGCACAGCCAATGGAGGTAAGCCATCCCTGCACCGCTGGAGGAATGATTGTGCCAAACAGGGTATCATTTGTCCAGTCAGTAACTAGCTTGCCGACGGTACCCATCGAAATGGTATAAACAAGAAGCATGATGCCAAGGAATATCGGAATGCCAAGCACACGGTTCGTAACGATTTTATCGATTTTATCTGAAATGGTTAGGTTACCTTTGACTGGTTTTTTCTTTACCGACTTTTCAATAACGCCTTTTATGTAAGCATATCTTTGGTTTGTAATGATGCTTTCAGAGTCATCGTCCATTTCCGTTTCACAGTCTTTGATGTGCTGTTCCAGATGCTGTTTCAACTCTCCATCAAATTTCATTTCCGCCAGCACTTTTTCGTCACGTTCAAAAACTTTGATGGCGTACCAGCGCAGATTCTGGTCATTTACCATGCTCTGTATCGATTCCTCAATATGTGCAATCGCGTGTTCCACGCTGCCGGTAAAGACGTGCGGTCTTTTGTTGAAATCCGCTTTCTTCAGTGCCAGGAAAGCTGCTTTTTCAGCGGCTTCTTCTCCGCCGCGGCCTTTCAGCGCGCTGATTTCGACTACTTCACACCCAAGCTCCGCGCCAAGCTTATCTGTATCAATGGTGTCGCCCCTTTTCTCCACCAAATCCATCATGTTGACTGCAATCAGCACCGGAATTCCCAGCTCCAGCAGCTGCGTCGTCAGGTACAGGTTGCGCTCAATGTGGTTCCGTCAATGATGTTGAGAATGACATTTGGCTTTTCATTGACCAAGTAAAAACGTGCCACCACTTCTTCCAACGTGTACGGTGAAAGCGAATAGATACCTGGTAAATCCTGAATGACTACATCTTTATGCCCTTTTAGGTGCCCTTCTTTCTTTTCCACTGTTACACCCGGCCAGTTGCCGACATACTGATTGGAGCCTGTCAGGTCATTAAAAAGCGTTGTTTTGCCACAGTTCGGGTTGCCTGCCAGCGCAATTGTAACTGCCATTTACTTTCCTCCTCAAAAATATTTTAGCATAGGCTAGCTTTATTAGCTTTTGCTAACTCGTATCGCTGTTTTTACAATGCTTTACTCGACTTCAATCATCTCTGCGTCTGCTTTCCGTACGGAAAGCTCATAGCCACGCACGTGCAGTTCCATAGGATCACCAAGCGGCGCAACCTTACGAACCGTCAGCTGCGTACCCTTGGTAAGCCCCATGTCCATAATGCGACGTTTTACAGCACCCTCACCATGCAGTTTTTGCACAGTTGCGGATTCTCCTACCTTAACATCTTTTAGTGTTTTCATTTCTCTACCCCCTAAAACTGAATTCGATTTGCCATGGTTTTGTCCAGCGCAATGCGGCTGTCCTTTACCTGTAAAATCAGATTACCGCCAAGCTCATTAACCACCATCACTTCTCCGCCCACCACAAAACCAAGCTCCGCCAAATGCTGACGCACCTCGTCTTTGCCGCCAATCCGGCGGATTGTCACCGGTTCGCCCGGCTTTGCCATGGATAATGGCATCATTATTACCACACCTCCCTATGAAATTAGCGTTAGCTAACTTGAATATCAAAAATAAAGATTAGCGTACACTAACCGTTGAACATCAACAGTTTTCCACCGCTAACTGAAATTGTCAAGACTTTATTGGAATTTTTTAAAAGATTTCGGGTTTATGCTAATTTGAATATAAGCTGCTTTTATAAAGGAAATCTCTTCCTTCCTAAAATTTCTGGCATAGATGTTTTAAATCTACATAAAATCAATTTTTAAAAGTTTGTCGACAAATTCGTCACAGTATGACATATGCAAGAAAACGTCTGTGCTACCTACTGCCATTTGTCTGCGTGTACAACGTGTTACAAAACCGAGTGATCGTTGATTTACACCGTTACTACTCCTTGCTTTATCATTTTCATACGCAAACCCGATCATGATTTAAATTTGGTACTGCATATCCCCTTTCGTACAAGCATAGGATTACACGAAAAGGATGTGACGAAAATGAAGGTTAGTCAAAGTAAAGTGATGTGGATTGTTCTGTATTTTCCATACTTTTTTTATGTATTGGTAACAAATTTGCAACCTCGCATGCACTGAACATCACCGTATCAGACTCTGAATCAGAGATAAAGGATCAGGTCTTTGCAAAAGTCATAAAGCTTGATTCTATCACACCAAATCAAACAGATTCCAGCACCAATGTTGTAAAATTCACGTGTGTTATTACCTCTGGAAAAGGTAAAGGAACTTCTGTCCATGCAACTCAGTACGCTTATAAACACAATGATACAATGCCCCCACAGGTTCATCAAAATGATAAAGTAGTTCTTGGCAAACTATCTGCAGGCAGTTCTACTGAATATGCATTTGAAAATTATGACAGATTGGAACAAATTATTTGGCTATTAATCGCCTTTGTTGGCCTGATTGTTATCTTTGGAGGAAAAAAAGGATTAATGACAATCCTTTCTCTCGCACTAACCTGCCTTGCCATCTTTTTGGTGTTCATTCCATGTATTATGGCTGGATTTAATATTTACTGTTCACCAATTGTAATTTGCATTTATATTATAATCGTTTCATACATACTTACAGGTGGTATTAACAAAAAAAGTTTAGCTTCTATCATTGGTTGCTCCGGTGGTGTTGCATTCTCAGCAACCATTTATATCATCATGGAAAGAATTATGAAATTAACCGGATATTATAATGATCAGACCTCCCGTTTAAAGCAAACATTTATGGAATGTCCATTGGATTTAAAAGCCATCGTTTTCGCAATGGTTACCATTGGTGCCCTAGGCGCAACAATGGATGTTGCGATGTCAATTGCATCTTCACTGGAAGAAATACAAAATAATAAAGCTGGCATGACAAAAATTCAAATAATTCAATCTGGACTTACAATTGGCAAAGATATCATGGGAACGATGACAAACACATTGATTCTTGCGTATATTGGCAGCAGTTTAATCACCGTATTGATTTATGCCGTATCCAATTATCCTATTCTTCAACTACTTAATAAAGAAGAAATTATCGTAGAGATTCTTCAGTCTTTAATTGGAAGTCTCGGTATGCTGTTTACGATTCCATTTACAACCGTAATATCGGCTTACTTATTCAAATCATCTAATGGGAATCACCTAGAAAAAAAGGAACACTTGCAGACACAGTTAAGCACAGATGAAAAGCCAAACAAATCACATATCATTTCCACCATAAAAATAATAAATAAGTAAAATCAGCCTCCCTCTCCAGGGTAACGAAAATCTCAATATTGCATTCATTGAAGATTTCTAACCTTACTGGCTTCTGTTATAAAATCACTACTGAAATTTTAGATATTCAACATTATAAATGGAAATATTACAATATTACAGATTTCAATATTTATATGTATTGTGTAAGTTTTAAAACAAAGTAACCTCTTGGAAATACTTTTCAGAGTCATGTAGATGACAAAACAAAAAGGCTTACCATTTGCAATTTACAAACAGTAAGCCTTTTCAGTAGTTTAATGAGATATTTTCCTAAATTTTGAGTGTCGATTTATTTCTGTGATTGATGCTCTCCGCACTCGTCTGCGTACTCATGTTCATGGCAAATAGAACCAGTAGATTTCAACTCGCCTCGCAGATAACGCACCGCAGCGTCCTTTGCGTCCCCCTCTGCACCAACAATGACTTCAATATTGCGTTCATTAAAGATTTCAACGGCACCACCGCCCATACCACCGGCAATAATGACCTCTACATTCATGTCTCCAAGGAAATTCGGCAAATATCCGGGCTTGTGGCCGGGATTTGGAATGCTTTGTACCTTTGTGATTGAACCGTTTGTGCTTTCGTAGATGTTGAAATTTTCGCAGTGGCCAAAGTGACCTGCTACCATGTTACCCATACTTGCTACAGCGATTTTCATAATACATTCTCCTTAATTAATGTTATTTGTGCCGCGAATTGCGGCTTTAATTTTTATAAAATGGCAGTATGTTGTCCTCTATGCTTCTCTTATGACATATCCTTGTCATAAATGGAATTGCCATGGGCATAATCATCATAAATCGCCTTGCCTATTTCACCCAATACTCCAGCATTTGAGAATTCGCTTAGTGCCCGCTCCGAAGCCTGCCACGAACCATGTTTTGGCAACGCGTCAGGTCTGTCAAGTATGTTTCTCATCAAAGCTTTCTAAATTCATTAAAGCCATAACATCCCTGCACATGTTTTTCAATGCCTCTCTTGCCGGGCAATCTACGGACGCAAGACTGTGTCCTGCATTAATGGCTACAGATGCACGCTCGTCGTATGGAATACGCCCCACAAAAGGCACTGAATTTTCTATGCAATACTGCTCAATCACATTTGCGTTTTCATGGCAAGTATCATATTTATTGACGCACACTGCAGTCTTTGCTCGGAGTGCGGCCGTTGTTTTCAAAATACGCTTCATATCGTGGATACCAGAAATAGAGGGTTCCGCTACGATGAGGACTAGGTCCACACCACTGACCGAGGCAATTACTGGACATCCGATACCAGGGGAACCGTCTATGACGGCAAGATCGACATCATGCGCAGATTTTGAAAGTGCCATTTTGACTTCAGTCACCAGCTTGCCAGAATTTCCCCTACCCATTTTCAGTTTTGCCGTGGAAAAAACGCGATTATCCCGATATAGCATCTGCTCTCCGGCAATGTCGTTGCTCATTATTACGGCATTTTCTGGACAAACATACTGGCAAACTCCACAGCCCTCACAGGCATACTCACTTATTCTATATTTACCGTTATTGAGTGAAATAGCATCAAAGCGACATTTGGCACGACAGGCTCCGCAGCCAATACATTTTTGTTGATCAATAGATGCTTTTTGAGAACCATAGTAATCCTTACATTCCGGAATTCCAGTTACACCTGTCACCAGATGCAGGTTTGGCGCGTCTACGTCACAATCCGCAAACGCGGCAACATGAAGGAAGTCGATGAAAGCGGCAGTAACGGTAGTTTTCCCCGTACCACCCTTTCCACTAAGAATCAGCAGTTTTTTCATAGCTTAGCCACCTCCCTCACATCAGCAAGAAGAGTGTGAAACTGTGTGGCGATTTCATCGCTGTGCAAAGAGGCAATCTTTCCCTTAGCACTAAGCTCCGCAAGCGTCTTACTGTATGGAATGCGACACAGCACCGGAATACCATTTTGTGCACAAAATTCATCCAACCTATTGAACTCGTTGTCCACCTTGTTAATAACCATTCCGCAGGGTTTATGAAGCAGCTGTACAAGCTCGTAGACCATTTTAAAATTGTGCAATCCAAAAGCTGTTGGCTCTGCAACGATTAAGCAATAGTCAGCATTTTGTACGCTCTCCATAACCGAGCAAGCACTGCCCGGAGGACAGTCAATTACGGTCAACTCGTCCATTTCCCCAACATGGGTAAGTGCAGCTTTGATAATTGGAATACCGGATGCTTCACCCAAATTCATACAACCGGTAACTACGTGAATATCGCCGAATTCTCCGCACTCCACAATACCCACTGACTTTTCCATTTCAGTGATGGCTTTAGCGGGGCATATTAATGCACATCCGCCACAGGAATGACAGACCTCAGAAAACAACAGGGGTTTGTTCTTCACGAAGGCCAGCGCATTGAAGTGACAGAATTCCACACATTTCCGGCAACCGGTACATTTTGAACCACTAAAAGCGGGCAACCGAATGTTAACGGTTTGCGTTGTCACATTCTCCGGCTTAAAAAACAGTCGCCCGTTTGGTTCCTCAACATCGCAGTCGATATAGGTGGATTTACCCGCTACTGCTGCTAGATTCACAGACACAAAGGTTTTGCCCGTACCGCCTTTCCCACTCAGAACTGCTACCTTCATTGGTTTCCATGAAAGCCCGCGTGAAACTGCGTCATGAGCGTAAGCTTTCCCTCCCAAAATGCAGCAAGATTTTCATTTAAGCCGGAGTATTCGGTCTTATAAATTTTCACATTCGCTGCCTTCAGTACATCGGCTGCATTTTGTCCACAACGAACAGTGAGCAGAATATCGGCACCGTTGTCCACCAATAGTTGAGCAGCTTTCAGTCCCGCACCGCCCTGTGCCTCGGTGGCAGTATTAATGATATAGTCCATTTGATTATTGTCAGTATCATAAAGCATAAAATACGGTGCTCTTCCAAAGGAAACACAAACAGATGTTTCCGCTTTATTTTCATCTACAGGAATTGCTATTTTCATGAATTATCTCCTTCCTCCGTTTGTCTACAACCACGACGGCTACGTTGGCAACCGCCACATCTACAATAGGGCTCGTTACCATCACAAAGTTGATATTCGCCACCTCTAATTACAAGTGGCTTGCCCTCTACTAGTAAGACGGATAGCTTCTGTCTGGCATGATTGTAAATCTGCTGTACTGTGGTGCGGGCAATCTTCATATACCCAGCACATTCCTCTTGGGTAAAGTTTTCATGGTCAATGAGACGTATTGTCTCATATTCATCCACTGTCATCACTACCGTATCGTCAGATTGAAAGTTCATTCCAACCGGCACAAACTCAGTGTTACGTGGCATACAGCAAACTTTTCGCCACTTTTTAGGTCTTGGCATTGTCTACCTCCTTGCTAACCAAGGACGAAGAAACATCCTTGTAAACCTCCAGCTTGCCTTACATCTTTGATAATTGTTCTTCAATGATTGTAAGGCTGTTTTGCAACATGGTCTTTCTCGCCAGTAGTTCCTGTTTTGTGTCTTTCACCATCGTACAATAGAAGCCCCTACCACGTTCAAAACTATGGTAGCAGCGCATTCTGCGTCCAAAACCACTTCTTGAGCCAAATCTTATGGGACCTGTTCTATCTATTCCCGGCATATTATTTACCTCCCTTACGTTATTTATGACATATGTTATTTATTAATTTTATATTAGCATAGTAAATGTCATATGTCAATAATAATATTGACATATGACAAAATAATTTTACCTACAGTAACGTAAATAGACGTTATGGCAATTGATAAGTTTTTTCATCTGAAATGAATGTGAGTTGGTGATGCAGTCTACATTTGACTATTCGTTATCCAATCAATTAGATTTAAACGCTCATTTTCTTCAACGATGGCAATTAAAAATTTCTAAAGTTTGAGCATTGCTGGTTTTTCACGTTCATTAACAGTATATAAATTCTTGATTTGCTTTCATATTTCCTTGGTAAGGATGAGGTCACGCGTTCGAATCGCGTTAACAGCTCCATCAGAAAAGCTAGGGAATCTGCGGATTTCCTAGCTTTTCTGTTTTGTAAGTGTGTTAGGCATTTGAAGCCTCTTGGAAAAGTCAAGAACTGTGCAGAGTATGAACACCCCAAAATATCTGATTAAGCAGCTACCCCTCTTGCAGCCTGACGATACATAGCAGGAGGAAGCCCGCCGGGATTGCCAGTATAAATTCGAATACGGTTGTAATATGTCATGATGTACCGGAGCACAATGCTTTGACCTGAGCCATGGACAACTGTTCCGTCTTTATTTTGTAGAGCTTTTCCTTTTTCAACGTGGCGAAAAAGCTTTCCATTCTGGCATTGTCGTAGCAACATCCGGTTCCGTTCATGCTTTGGATAGCACCATGCCGGGCCAAAACGTTTCTGAATGCGGCGCTGGTAAACTGGCTTCCCCGGTCGCTATGGAGGATCATACCGACAGCAGACTGTGATCGACAGGCAGATTCGAATGCTTTAATACACAGACCTTTTTTCATGTTGTCATCCATGGCGAGTCCTACAATCTCACCATTATAGCAATCCAGAACCTGAGCAATATACAGCTTGCCGTCTCGGCATGGAATCTGAGTAATATCGGTCAGTCACTTCCGATTTGGGGCATCAGCAGTAAAATTCCGTACAATCAGGTTGTCGGCTTTCTGCGCATCGGCGTCTGATTCGGTCAAGCTGCCGGAATGGCGCGGCGAAGTTTTAATAAGACCGCCTTTTTTCATAGCGCGCCGTACTGTGCTTTTACTCACAGAGATACCGTTTTGCTTTAGCACGAGTCGAATGCGATTCACTCCATAGTTGTCGTTATTTGGATGTCGTGTATAAACCTGTTTGATTTTGACCAAAAGCAGTTGCCATGGTCTCGGTTCGCAGACATGAAAAAGACTTTGGTAGTACCCGGACTCACTTACTTTGAGTACGCGGCACATCGCATGAACACTGAATTTTGTCCTGCGCAACGTGATATATTCATAAAGCCGTTCCGCTTTTACTCCTTCCGGTCTTTTGCGAAAAAGCCGAGTGCATCTTTGAGAATCTCATTAGCTTTGCGCAATTCAGCATTTTCTTTCATCAGCCTGCGCTCATTCTCGTTCAGCGGCGAATCCCGCTGCCAACAAAAGCATGATCACCATATGCCTTACGCTTCTGCCGCCATTCCGACAACGTGTAATATGCCACTCCCAGTTGCGCAGCCGCCTGTTTGATTCCAACCCCGTCCGAGAGTTTAACCGCTTCTTCCTTAAATTCCTTGTCGTATTTCCCCATTTTCAGATCGATACTTGTTTTGTAGAGTTCAGAAAAGAAATCCCACGTCTTAGTAAGCAGTCTCTGCTTTTCCGCCCAGACATTTCGCTTAGAAGACCAGGCCTTATATACCTCAACCCGCTCTGGGTCATCGGTGAAAAATTCCTTAAAAGTTTGATTCTCTTTATTGATGCGCTCTTGATCCGCTTCTGAGAGTTCTTCTTGAGCCTGTATCTGGTCACGAGAATGGAGAACGAATTCTTTTGTTTTAGCTTTGTAACAATAATCATTTCAGCCCTGATCCAGCCATTCTTCAAACCTGAGATCAGGTTCGGGACAGCTCTGAAATTCAGGCTTATGCACAGGCAGCAGAGTATTGGGACCAGTCTCTGAGTCCTCTTCTGCATAATCCCGATAATAAACTTTAATGTTCTCGGAATCATCAGGAAGATCGTTAATGGAATACCACCATGGATAATCAGATACCCGGAGCACTATCTTCTGCTTCAACTTATTTATTTCTTCAATGAATTTGAAGAGAGAAACAACTTTTTCCTGTTTGGTAAGTTCTTGCTTAATCTTACCGGTTGTATTCTTATCCACCAAGATTACACCTTCATTTTTACCATTCCGCTTCTTATTTTGGGCGTTGATACGACTTCAATGGTATTGCCCATTTTATAATACAATCGGCATTGTTAGATAAAGTATGTGATGTTCGCAAAAGTAAATAGACAAGCCATCAGAACTCCTGCAAAATGGGGATCTGAGCCATTGAGCCTTTCTTGATTTGATAGAGAGAAAGGCTTACTTTAAAATGTATCCATGGATCGTCACGTTTTGCAGTTTCTTATCATACAGATACACGATCAGTTGCTGTCACGCAGCGGTAAAATATCGTTCTGCAAAATATCCAACAGCTTTTTTTCATATTCTGATGATACTTGAATTTTGAAATATCCATATGGTTCTTTTCTTTAAACTCGGCATAATTGGCCAGCTCTTTCAGTTTGAATTGACCCCAAAAAGTTAGACAATATTTTAAATCAAGCAACCGAAAGGGCTT
>ENA-UOOM01000724-UOOM01000724.1-fermentation-metagenome-genome-assembly--contig:-NODE-724-length-35315-cov-24.497646_pt1 | contig 35315 bp, 34 predicted proteins | sample MGYA00245781_ERZ724031 | MGnify/ENA primary metagenome ERZ724031 (study PRJEB28704, sample SAMN03018317) | fermentation metagenome | biome: anthropogenic terrestrial biome; feature: soil; material... | reverse complement strand
AAATAACCTGAGAAACAATGAGTTGGAATTTACACCAACATTTGGGACTTAACAAGGAGATTGACATGTCCGAAAATTCTAAGAGGATGAAGGGCAGCAGGTATAGATGCTTACTTGCTACTGAGTTGGAGTCGGGAAAAGCACGTAAACTTTTGGAGGATATTTGTCGGCCGTTGCAAGTAGAGATTACAGCCGAAGATGAGTACTTCCCGAAGGGATTCTCATGTCCAAAAGAACTTATTCTTACAAGCCAGGTAGCGAAGCCTTTCTTTGATAAACACTTTCCAGATCTCGGCTTTGAACATGTAAAAACCATTGTCAAAGATGAGTGGTGGTTGAAACCAAAGCTAGGCGGAAATACCCCTAATTGGGATATAGTTAGTTCTTGTACACTAAACAATCAAGCAAAAGCTCTTATCATTGTAGAAGCTAAAGCTCACATAAGCGAGTTGGATAGTGCCGGCAAAACGTTAAAAAAAGGAGCAAATGATAATAGTACTGCAAATCATCAAAGCATTGAGAAAGCAATAATCGATGCTAATGATGGTCTTAACGCTGCTTATACCTCCAAAGGCTTTGCTATTAGCATCAACCAATGCTATCAGTTGTCTAATCGTTTTGCCTTTGCCTGGAAACTCGCTTCTCTAGGAATACCCGTGATATTGATGTATCTTGGCTTCATCAATGCCAAGGAAATGGGAGACTATTTTCAAGATGATGAAGTCTGGATGATCAATCTGCTAGCGCATTCAAGGGGAATCATCCCAGAAGCAGCTTGGAACGGATCTCCAATTATGGTTGGCAGTACTCCTATTTACCCAATTTACAGAGCTGCTGACATCCAAGCAACACCAACTATCGTTAAGATTTATCCGCCAAAGGATGCGGAATGATGAGAACTATCGTCCCGCAATATCTATTCTGCGATTGAATCTGTCATCAAGGTTAGTAATAATGAGGAGACTATGATACCAATCACATTCTTGTCCCACGCTTGCGATATTCTCGCAGACACAAATGCAGGTTTGACCGGTTCAAAGATTGCAGAATACTGCGCAGCATACGCTGTAGACTACAACGTTGATATACCTTATGGTACCTATCCTTTTTTCGATAGTCCAAACAAGCGAACAGCACTCCTTAAGAATCTCCAGGCTTTCAAACCAGAGCAGCAGTACGCAATCATCAAGGAGTTGTGTGAATTAGAAAAGTGGTCTGACGAACCCAAGATCAAAGACCTGAAAATCAGACTAATAACACGATTTGGCAGTTTGTTTCAGGGTTCTGAGTGCATCAACGAGATACTGATTGAAGAAACCAAGCACTGGCTTGAACCTTATACAAAGTCAAAGCAAAACTACTTGTATGCCTTGGACAAATTCAATAATAGCGTGTTCCTCAGGAATTCTCTTGATGACCTAAGGCTGTCTCTTGAGTAGCTACTGCAAGAGATTTTTGGAAACTTAAAGTCATTGGAGAACCAATCTGCAAATGGCAAGCTTTTGTGCATAGCTTCCATAGTGCGCTATTCTTTTCTAATGAATTGTTAAGCAATAGCTTAACCTCGTACAAGCCCACTGCTCTGGCCATGTTACAAGTCACACAAGCTATCACTTGTATGACACTTGTGTTTATAGCATTTGTCATATATATATCTAAAACCACAGAGGATAAGAACACAACAACAAGGAGAGTATAAGTGGTTTATCGGCTCTTTAACGAATTCATTAACACGTTTCTGATTGAGAAACGCGATTTCCTTTCTGGCAGCAATGAGATTGTGCTAACACAAGAAGCTCTTGCTGAAATCATCCGCGTCTTTGTTGAGAACCAAATTGAGGGCACAGGTATGAATTTTGCGGAAAAGCTTAAAACGCAATTCCAAGGAGCAAGTGAAAACTCAAAAATCGTATTTGCCCACGCAAGTTGGCTTTTCGTATTAGGATCGAACTCAATGACAACGGCAGGGAAGATCAATGCTGTAAAAATGAGCCTTTTTGATATACCTGAATACTCATTAAGGGAGAGCATTTTCTTGAATAAGGAAGGCATATCAGATCCTGGCACAGCATATAATACTTCAAAACCGCTTAGTTTGAGGTTTCTAATCAATATGTTCAACTGGCTGCTAATGAGCGGTAGTAATAAAACGCAACAAGATGTCGTTGATCGAATTGAAGCAATCTGTCTATACGGTAACTACAGGCAAGATTCTTACTTAATGGATTATTTCGATACGAAAACGTCGGATGACATTATAGCTAAGTTTGCTTTAGAGGCAAAAAAGGATGGATCACCGGCTAAGATAATCATCCTGAACTACCTGTTAAATCTATGCCAACCTGATAAATATGAGAGAATGGCATCGTTTAGAGACAAAAAAGCAATAGCAAAAAAGCTATTCCTGCAAGAGTATGGCTCTAAAGAAGGATTGAATATTGATGACCAGATACGGGTTATCAAGGAGAATCTTGCGAAGCAAAATCCTGATATTGACCCAACCCATTTATTATACCATCCTAGAATTAAACCACTATGGAATAGGGTCTCTCAAGCAGATAGCCCAAAGCAGGACACCATGATGGAAGGAGAACTTATTGAACATACTCCAAGAACAAATTCTGAGCCAAGAACTAAGCGCTCCCTCAATAGCATCCTTTTTGGCCCTCCCGGCACCGGAAAGACATACAATTCCATTAATCATGCAGTCGAGATAACTGATCCAGTGTTCTGGAGCACCATCACCGATAAAGATAATCAGAGGGGAGAAATAACCAAAAGATATCGTGAACTTGTGAAAGATGGAAGAATCGTCTTCACTACTTTCCACCAGAGCTTGAGCTATGAGGACTTTATTGAAGGAATCAAGCCAGTAACACATGAAGAGAAAAACAATATAATAACTTATGAAGTTCTGCCGGGAATATTCAAGAAACTATGTGATAAAGCAAAGCTAAATGATGGTAGCAGTTTTGAAAAGTCCTATAAAAAACTGCTTAGTGATTTAGGAGTTAATCCCACTAATGTCATGAAACTAAAAACGCCAAATGATACAGAGTTCGGTGTTTCCCTTAACAGTAATGATAATCTGAACCTGCACCCCGGTTGCAAGCCCATACCTAATGGATCATTGACAAAAGACATACTGATATCACATATCAACGGTAATGAAATCCCGCTGTATTTTCGTGGTTATTACCAAGGGGTAGTGCTTACACTAAAAGAAAAGTATGGATTCAATGAAAATCAGTCTGCTAACGATAATTACGTTATGATAATTGACGAGATTAATCGTGGTAACGTATCACAGATTTTTGGGGAATTGATCACGTTAATTGAGCCTGATAAAAGGATGGGCTGTAATGAAGCACTTGAAGTCACTTTACCATACAAAAAAGACAAATTCTCCGTTCCTGCAAATCTTTACATCATCGGCACCATGAACACAGCAGACCGCAGCGTTGAAGCCCTGGATACAGCACTCAGGCGCAGATTTAGTTTCATTGAAATGGCTCCAGAATATGAATTGCTAGATGGTAGAACCGTTGATGGGATAGACTTGGGTATATTGCTCAGGGCTATCAATGACCGGATCGAGGTATTACTGAATAAGGATCATGCCATTGGGCATAGTTATTTTCTTCGGGTTTTAAAAGGCGAGTGCAGTCTTAAAGAAGTGTTCTTTAATGAGATTATCCCCCTCTTACAGGAGTACTTCTATGGAAATTTCGGCAGGATCGAGCTTGTGTTGGGTACTGGATTTGTAAAACCTGTACCTGTCACTACGAGTATCTTCGCTTATCCCTCGTCGGAGAATGAGGTGATCAACGAACACGTTCGCTTCAGTCTGGTTCGCCCCGAAAGAATGACTGATGAAGCTTTCCTGAAAGCACTCAAGACATTGTTGAAAGAGATAGATGAACCCACCCAAGATTAGCGTCTTTGAATACGACAAGCTGAGGATCGGTGATAATCCCTTCTTCACTAAGCCGGTTCATCAAGCGCTGGAACATCTTTACTTCAGCAGCGAGCTGAAATACTTCAACCTGATTCCCTGCGGAGTTCAATTCCGCGAGTTTGTCGGTGTGATCCAGGTAAATGGCGTCCAGATAGAGATTTTACCTAAGCTTGATCGTTATGATTCAGAGAAGAGCAAATGGCGGGACATCCTAATCGGAATGCTGCACGAGGTAGGGCTCTTCCGAGTCTCTGCACCCAGTTTCAGTTCGCTCACTCTCCGCTCCAATTCCATTCTGGAGCTTTACTTTGAGCTCTTTATCGCAGAAGTAGAATACCTGGTTCGCACTGGCTTAATCAAACAATATCGCCGCCAAAGCCAGAATCAGACTTCCCTCAAAGGCTCTCTGGATTTTCCTCGTCATCTGACCAAAAATCTGGTACATCAGGAGAGATTCTTCACTAATAGCAGCATTTACGATCAAGACCACCTCTGGCACCAAATCCTTAGTCAAACGATCGATCTGATCCGCCTGCTATCCCAAAACAGCCATATCCATAGCCGCATCGGTGCCTTAAAGTTGAGCTTCCCGGATATATCGCCACAAAAGATCTCGGAGCGCAGTTTTGACTCCCTGGTTTACAATCGTAAAACTGAGAGCTATCGCACGGCTATGGAGATCGCCAGACTGCTGCTCTGTAACTATCATCCAGATCTCAAATCAGGCAGAAACAACGTTCTCGCCCTAATGTTTGACATGAATATACTCTGGGAGAGCTTCATCTATCACAGCCTGAGAAAACAGTTCATCCGGGAAGGGAGTGGCTGGGTCGTAATCGCACAGCGTTCAACAGCCTTCTGGAGTTCAAGAGCTTGTCGAACATCCCTGCGTCCGGATATTCTGATAGAGACAGGAAAAGGATGCAAGTTTATCTTGGATACCAAGTGGAAACATCCGGTGGATAATAAGCCATCCTCCACCGATCTGCAGCAGCTTTTTGCCTATTCCCGGTTCTTTGATACTAATAACACAGCCTTGGTTTATCCGGGCACTCATAAGGGCTTTTTACGCGGTGATTATGCTCCCTTTCGAAAATGCGACGACAAAGTGAGCTGCAGTGTTATTAATCTGGAGGTTGAACCCCAGATCAGCGAATGGCAAGCGACAATATCAAAGAGAATAACAGACTGGATTAAATCGGTTTAGGAAACTATTAATGATTACAAAGAGCGACATCTCGTTATACCATGAATTGAAAGAGACACGATTGACAGACTTGTGCGGTGAGATAAACGTGAATTATTATAAAAAAGAGACCTTTTTTTTACGGAGATAATTATGAATTTTAGCGTGGAAATCTTAGATGCCGTTAAGCAGTTGAATGGCCAACTGCAAGAGAACAGTAATAAGTTAAAAGCTGAAGCTGAAGAAGCCCAGAAAATGAGCGTTCTAATATCAACTCTGCTATCCTACATTGAAAAGGCTTGGCCTATGCACTTTGTGAACTTGGCTGACAAAGAAGCTAAGATGCTACAAAAGCTGCGCAATGATGGAGTAGCCCAGATACAGAGACTTGAAGAAGCTTACAGGCAAGCAAAAGAAGAATCCGATCGATTGATGAGACGGTATCCAACTGTATTCGATGAAGCATGCAAAGCTGCTCGTATTACGCTTGATACAAACAGTCCTCATCCCAAATATGGCATTAGAAATGGATTCTTCAAAGTTGAGATTAACGAGTCCACACGTGTTGCGAAAATAAGCGATTTAGAAGGTAAGCTAGCTGAATTGCCCGCTGATGTAGAGGCTGTCGTTGAAAAGATTAGGATTGAGTATGCCAGGGTGTTTGATAGAAGATTTCACGGTCCCAACTTCTTCAAGAAAATCAGAGCGCAATACAAGAAGATTATCGAGAGAGAACATCTGAGCGATGGGGCTAGCGTACCAATCCGAGAAATCACTAAAAACTTGAAGAAGAAGGACAAGGAATTTCGCATGGATGAGTTTGTAGCAGATCTATCTGTTCTGGCAGAGAAAGGCCCTCATGAAGTAGACGGTAAAGTCATAGATTTACAACAAACTAAAGATACAAGGCAAGGGATTCTCCTATCTGGAGCGGCTTCCAGGGGATACATTGGATTCATAATATTTAAGGAGACAACATGAATATCGACAATGCGTTAGCGTCACAGATCGTTGAGTCACTACGTACAGGTATTCCTCCTCAGAGGGGAGTAGAACTTTATTCTGTGGGAAATGAAAAGATAATCGAAGGGATCAAGAAATTTCACTTCCCCGGTATGCAAAATCATGGGATAATCAGGTTTGTAAGTGGGCAATGGGGATCAGGAAAGACTCATTTCTTTCGGCTCTTAAGGGAAGTTGCTTTACAAAACAACTGCTTGGTTTCAAATGTGGAACTGGAAAAAAGTAGCGCAGCACTGAATAAATTTCAGAGTGTTTTCGCGGCTATTGTCAGAATGGTTGCAACCCCATCATATTATGCTGGAAACACTACTCAGGAGATTGCACCATTTGGCACTGTGATCAGTGAATCCTTATCATGGCTATCAACCGGGGTACATAGCTCTGGGGCTGAAGTGAATTACGACGGCTACCAAAAAGCTGTCGAGAAACTTATGTCTGATCATGGTATTGACATCGACTTCAAAAAAATGGTGAAGCAGTACTGGGAGACTTTTTTGCCAGAAGCTCCTGATAAATCGATTACCGAACAAGCTAGAGGGGAAATTCTGCAGTGGTTTGGTGGTGAAGGTAGCATTGGGATTTATAGAAAAAAATACGGGGTAAGTAAACTGGTAACCAAAGACAATGCTAAGATCATGCTGCAATCCCTAGCTGGATTTGTTAGACTTTCCGGTTACAATGGGTTGTTAATTCTCTTTGATGAGGCTGAGCAGGCTTATTCTGTTATGCGTCAATCCACTCTTAGAGAAGCACATAATAACTTGTTGTCCTTGATCAATAACATTGAAACTCTGCCTGGGCTTTTCCTGATTTATGCTACTACTCCAGATTTTTACTCAGACCCAAAGTTTGGAATAGTTATTTATGGAGCGTTATCAGGAAGAATTGGGAAGCCAGATGATAACAAGTATCCAAGAGCGCTGGATACTATTTGGAACTTGGATGCCGTGCATACAGAGCTTGAAGATTACCAGAAAGCTGCAGTAAAGATCAAATATATTTATAGTAGTGCATTTCCTGGTTCCGAAGCTCTTTTGCCTCAGGACTCAGAGGTAGAAAAACGCGTTCGTGAACTATTTCAACAACATTCACACTTGGCTGGTATACGGTTTTGGCGGCTGTTAGTATCATCTATGATAGCCGATTTTGACGATCACCTCGAAGGGGAAGTAAGGTCATCGGATAACCTTTACGATGATATAATGGAGAAACTAAGAAACGAGTAGGCAATATGAATAGCAATCAGGCACAGCTGATAATCGAGTCACTTCGCAAGGGCATTCCCCCTGAGGGATTCGTAAGGCATTTTACGGTAGGCCGCAAAAACGAGATCACAGATCTTAGACAGAGATTGAATACTCATAACGGCACGGTTCTCTTACTAAAAGCTAATTATGGATCAGGTAAAACTCACCTGCTCAAATTTATCCGTGAAGAAGCCCTGGAACAGAACTATGTGGTAAGTTCAGTAACTCTAGATGCGAATTCAGGTGTGAGATTCAACCGAATGGATCAGATCGTTGGAGCTGTTTGCCGCAATATTGAGATTCCTGGTAAAACTGGGGAGAGAGGGTTATCTCCTCTGATGGATTTCTTAACCGTATCAATTAACAAAGGTATCGTAGATAGTTCTTTTTTTCAATCCTTGAGTAGTAAAGGCAAGTGGGATTATTCTGAGGTTTTGGATTCAAAGGCGATGTATGTGGCATTAAGGGCATGGTCAACTGGAATTCAATCCGTCCAGGATATGATCACAGACTGGTTTTACCAACCCACTGCATATAATAGTCAACGAAGGATTCTACTTAAAGCTCTTATTACAGATTTAAGATGCAAATTCAGAGATCCCAGACCAGATTGGAAATTCTACGATGACGATGTATTCGTAATGAACAAAAATGGTCATGAACAAAGCTGGGCTTTACTTAGAGACTTAAACACTCTCTGTAAGGAGTCCGGATTAAATGGATTCATAATCTTGTTTGACGAGTTTGAGGACGTGATCACGAATCTTAGAAGGATTAATTATCAGGAAGCCGCTTTTTGGAACCTGTTCCACTTCTATGCGGGTAAGATGTTTCCGGGCAAAACCTTCTACGCTGTAACTCCGGAGTTTGTGGATAAGTGCAAATCTGTTCTACTTCTTAAGCAAAGATGGGATTTTGATTATACGAGATTTGATAAGCTGCCGATGTATGAAATGAGTCCTTTAGAAACCTCGGAAATGGAAGATCTTGCTTTACTGATATTCGAAGTACATGGAATCGCCTACGATTGGGAGCCAGATACTATTATGCTGGACTCACAGTTGAAATCGATCGTTCGAAAGGCGGCAGCAGTAAAAATCCAGGACAGAGTGAGAAAAGTGATAATCACTGTAGTTGAAGCCTTAGATGCTTTGTTACAGGAATCGATGTGACTCCGTTAGATTTATTAGATAGGAGAGTGGCAACTGCCTTCTACGGTAGATTCAATACTGTTCGCCAGTCCCAACAGGAAGTTATTGAACCTCTTATCAATGGGCACAATATCGTGCTTACATCGGGAACTGGTTCTGGCAAAACAGAAGCAGTTATAGCTCCCATAATCAGCAGATACTATCACGAAGCCATTGTGAATAATGATCTTTTTCTTATCTACATCTCTCCCACTAAAGCACTGGTAAATGACCTTCTGAAGCGACTACAACCTCCTTTAATGTCACTGGGTCTTCAGATTGGTATTCGGCATGGTGATCGAGATGACCTGAAAACTCAGAAGCTTCTAAACATCTTGATTACTACACCTGAATCACTCGATGTGATATTGTGCAGGAAAGATACATGCCTTAATAAAGTAAAAGCCATAATCCTTGATGAAGTCCATATTCTATATAACACCCAAAGGGGCTTGCAATTATCGATGCTGATTAAACGATTGCAGTCCGTTGTTGGGTATAAGCTACAATGGGCTGCACTATCAGCTACAGTAGGAAAAGTATCATTCGTCCGAGACTTCTTGATGGGTCATGAAGATGAGGCAGATTTCTTTTGCTATTCATCTGAGCGAAGTATTGATTGCCAGATTAGACACATTAGACATCTACCAGAACTAAGGCATCTGATAGAACGCCTAATGAGTGATAGAGATCGGAAACTTCTTTTGTTTGCAGATTCTCGAAAGGAATGTGAGCGTTTGGCTTCTAGCCTTAGTAGTTCAGCTGCTCTGGCACCTTATCTCCTGGTGCACTATTCTTCCCTCTCACAGCAAGTCAGGGTTGAAACAGAGGAGAAATTCGCAGCATTAAACTCAGCGATTTGCGTTGCTACAAGCACTTTGGAGTTGGGGATTGACATAGGCGATATCGACGCAGTCATCATTTGGGGTTGTCCTGACGGCGTTGAGTCTTTTATGCAAAGAATTGGCAGGGGTAATAGGCGATCAAACAAAGTAAATGTTATCTGCCTTGTACCTGACAATTCTAACGCAGTTTTCCTGGAATTGATAAAGTTCTGCGTGTTAATAGATAGTTCAACTAAGGGCATAATGCCTAGAAAAGAACCTTACGAATTTTATGGAGCAGTAGCTCAGCAGTGTCTGAGCATACTAGCTTCAGAAGAAGGCTCATTCGTAAAATCATCTCTACTCTATGAGTTAACCGAGCATTTACCCCACGTTGGTAAGTTAGAGATCGATGCTCTATTGAATGAGTTGGAACAGAATGAGTATATAAAAAAACACGGTTATAAGTATAAGTACGCTGCATACGAAAAATTGTTCCAACTTATCAACCTTAGAATGATATATGGCAATTTCAGTCTTGGCTCAAAGTCTGTACAGCTAAACCATGAGTCAAAGAATTTAGGTGAAGTGCCAGAGATCAATTTGCTAAAGTTAAACAAGGGCAGTATTGTCCGATTTCATGGTAAGTACTGGAGGGTTAAAAAACTATCTCCTGGTGCGATTCACTTGGAGCCGACTGAAAACAAGAAGAATCCTGTAGATTTTACTTATCCTGGAAACAGCAGGACAACAGATCCATACATCCTGGATGAAGCCTGGAAAATTCTCAATTCTGATATTGAATTCGATAGTCTATTTGAAGCTAAGGTCGGAAACTACTTCAACACTTTGAGAACTACAGCAAGAGGTTATTTCAAAGAAACATCGATACCATGTTTTAGATCCCTCAACAGCACACGCTACTATACATTCGGTGGCCTGTTAGTCAACCGGGCTATAGCTCTAATCCAAGATAATTACGATTTTGAAGCCGATGACATCTCTGTAACGGTAAACTCCCCGATTCATTGGAGTCAGTTATCAGATGATCCCAATGAGTATGAGCGGATATTTCCTAGACTATTTGATAAAGCTATATCGCAGTCACTATTCCAAATGCTTTTACCTCTCAATATGCAACTTCATGAGTATCTTCAATACTGGCTAAAAGACGAAGCTACTCGTAACATTCTGAAGAGATTAAAACACAGCTCACCTGTAGAGATTAGCCAAGAACTGTTAAGTAAGCTGGGACTAGCGTAACAACGAACAATTCATTTGCAGAAACCCTGTCACAATTTGCAATTTTCGGTGATCTAAATTGCAGATTTCCTGTCACAAACCCCTCAAAGGGGTCTTGGAAAGGATGAGCAAGGATGAGCTACGATGCGACAGTTTGCAGTTTTCGCTGCACAATTTGCAGATTTCGTTGTCACTTTGCATTTGCGAATACAGCGATATCTGTAATATGAAAACGGGCATGCCAAAAAAGCGTTTTTACTTGACACCCTATAGCGCTTATATTATCTTGAAATATCACTATATGGCACGTGAGGTATCACATGGAACTCAAAAACCTGCAGCTTAGTTTTCCTGAAGATTGCAATATCATCCTGGGACAGAGTCACTTCATCAAGACCGTGGAAGATCTGTATGAAGCGATGGTAAACAGCGTTCCGGGCATCCGGTTTGGTTTGGCTTTCAGCGAGGCATCAGGTCCCTGTCTGATTCGTAAAGATGGCACCGATAACGAACTCATCGAGGTAGCGGTGCAAAACTTGCGTATGTTAAGGGCGGGTCACTGTTTCATGATTGTGATGCGCGATGCCTTTCCCATCAATGTCTTGCCGGCGATCAAGGCTTGCCGCGAAGTAGTAAACATCTTTTGCGCCACGGCGAATCCCACTCAGGTGATCGTGGCGGAAAGCAATCAGGGCTGCGGGATATTGGGGGTGGTGGATGGTTTCGCGCCCAAGGGAGTGGAGCTGGATACAGATATCTCCCATCGCAAAAAGTTCCTGATGGATATCGGATACAAACGCTGATGCGTCTTTTTGTAGCCCTGGAACCGCCGGAAAAGCTGACACAGCAGCTTCGGGACGCGCTGAGATATATGCAAGGCCTGAAGCACTCAAACATTAACTGGGTGAAGCCGGAAAATCTGCATCTAACGGTGAATTTTATCGGGGAAGTGGCAGATCATAAATTGAAAGAACTGAAAAGCATCCTGGCCGTTGAAGCCCGGCGGCATAGCGCTGCCATGTTGCACACGGAGGGGATCGAGCTCTTTCCCTATCGCTTTCCGCGCTTGATCTGGTTGAAACTGAGCGGTGAAGAACAGATCTTGAAAACTATAAACCGCCAGACGCTGAACAGCTTGAACACTCTGGGAATCGAGGCAGATGCCAAAGCCTTGAAACTGCATATTACTTTGGGGCGGATCAAGGCTCAGCAGACTACGGATTTTGAACGAGCCGTGCTGGCATACCACATACCCAAAGAAGAAATGCTGTGGGATACCATGAACCTGTATAAAAGCATTCTGAGACCTGATGGTCCCAGATATGAGATAATAGAACAGTATAATCTATAATAAACGGAGGAAAAATGCTGGATAAAAACAAAGATGCAGCCCTGAAAACCGCGATTTCCCAACTGGAAAAGAGGTTCGGAGTGGGCACTCTGATGCGCTTGGGCGACAAACCCTTGCAAATAGTTGACGTGATCCCCACCGGAGCCTTCAATCTGGATATCGCCCTCGGTATCGGTGGCGTGCCAAAAGGCAGAATCACCGAGATCTACGGTGCCGAAGCTAGCGGAAAAACCACACTCAGTTTGCACGTGGCGGCAGAGTGTCAAAAGCTTGGCGGAATCGTGGCATTCGTGGACGCGGAGCATGCTCTGGATGTATCCTATGCCAAAAGATTGGGCGTTCAGACAGATAACATGTTGCTGTCTCAACCCGATGGAGGAGAGCAGGCCCTGGAAGTAACCGAAACTCTGGTAAGAAGCTCGGCGGTGGATCTGATCATTGTGGACTCCGTGGCAGCACTAGTTCCCAAGCAAGAGATCGAAGGCAATATGGGCGACAGTCATGTCGGCTTGCAAGCCCGTTTGATGAGCCAGGCTTTGAGAAAGCTGACCGCGATAGTGGCAAAGAGCAATACCGCGGTTATCTTTATCAACCAAACCCGCATCAAGATAGGTGCTCCCGCCTTTGTGAATCCTGAAACCACAACCGGTGGAGTGGCACTGAAATTTTACAGCTCTCTGCGGTTGGAAGTGCGCTATGCCGGCGCCATCAAAGAAACCGGCGGCGATACTCAGGTCGTGGGCGCGCGCACCAAGGTGAAAGTGGTGAAAAACAAATTTGCCCCGCCCTTCAAAACGGTGGAATTTCCCATCATCTTTGGTCAGGGAATCTCTCATCTGGATATCCTCATCGATATGGCATCCACCCATGAAATCGTTAAAAAGAGCGGATCTTGGTATGCTTATAACGATGATAAACTGGGACAAGGTCTGGAAAAAACCAAGCAGTACCTTTTGGATAACCCCGATCTGCTAAAAGAAATTGAAGAGAAACTGAGAGTCAAAGTGAGCCCGGAAGAGTTCATTAACGATAAACCCGGCGATGAATCTGAAGTATTGGACGAGGAATAAACACCTCAGTTACATAAGTTTGGACAACGAATTGTGGGGGGTTCTGCCTACCAGAACCCTCCATTACCTTTTCCCCTTTGCTGCAGAGCTTCAGATAGACGAGACTCAGGCCGAGGAGCTGAAAACAGAACTGGGGAAACGAGCTTGGGCTCAGGTAACCGAATACCTTGCCAAAAGCGAACATAGCGAATATCAGTGCCGCAACTATCTGAATAAATACAAGTTCCACTCTTCCATCATCGAGCAGTGTATCGAACTCTGCAAAGATAAGCGCTATATAGACGACACCCGCTTTGCCGGCATCTATATTCGCAGTATGTTTGAACGCGGTAAAAGCAAACGTGCCATCATACAAAAGCTGAGAGAACACCGTATTCCCATAGAGGAAGTAAACGAACTGATCCGGGAAATGGAAGAACCGGAGCAGAGCCGGCAAATGCTGCAAAATCAAATCGCAAAACTGCGGTATCGCTATCGGGAAGAAGAGCCCCGCAAAGCAAAAGAAAAGATATTTGCCTCTCTGTATCGCAAGGGCTTTGATCTGGAAATGATCAGCGCAGCCTGGCAGGAACCGGCCAAAGAATGAACATAAAACCGCGGATGGCCATCTTGTTTGGGGCTCTGCTGCTGCTGGGCAGCTGTGCCTATCAGGGTGTCAATCAATACCCCTTCAGCCTCACCATCCCCCGATATCATGATCTTCTGCCCTTTCTGAATTCTATCATGGCAGATCATCCCGGCTCCATTCAACACCGCATACTGGGCTTTTCCGGCAGCGAAAGGCTACCCCTCTATGCCGTCGAAATGGGCAGAGGCGAACGCAACATCCTCATCATCGGGCAACATCACGCGGATGAGCTCTTGGGCGTGGCAATCTGCGAACACATGATCCGGGAACTGAGTGAAGGCAGCGAAAGCGATGCCGGAATCCGCAAAGTGCTGGATGAATACCGCATCTGGATAGTACCCAGCCTCAATCCGGAAGGCTGGCGTGTGGTGAGTGAGGGATTGGCACGTATAAAGCGCAAAAACAACCGTGATACAGACGATAACGGGAAATTGGACCTACGTACCGATGGAGTGGATTTGAATCGCAATTACCCCATATTTTGGGATCAAGACACCGAAACCAATCACATGAGTTCATATTTCAAAGGCAGTGCCCCCTCTTCCGAAGACGAGGTAAAGGCCATCATCAACCTGGCCCGCAAGGTTCCTTTTGAACTTGCCATCTTCTATCATTCGTCTATCACGGGAGCATTGAACGAACGCATCTTTCTGCCCGCGGTCAACGATGAAGATCCGAGATTTTTGAAACTACGGGAGCAGGCTGATTTCTATGCCGCAAGGGCAACGAGGGATTATTTTCGCGGCACATACAGTGTGCACAGGGGCAGCAGCTCCAGAGTGGGAAATGCGCGTAACTTCTTTTATCACAGCCAAAACGCGGGGGCGATGTTGATCGAAGTGGGAGGGGTAAACCGTAAAGGACAGAGCATCATCCATCCTCCGGAGAAGATGGTGAAACGCATCAACAAACGCCATTATAAGGCTTTTATAGCCCTGATGCAGCACATGAGTGAGCTGGATTAGACAAGAAAGAAGCTACTGCCGCCCTCTTTGGCCAAAAGCCCTTTCAGTTCCAGATTTGTAAGCACAGTGGAGAGTTTGCCCACGCTGAAGTGAGTTAGTACCAGGATCTCGTCGAAAGCCAGGGCTTTTTGTTCTTTTTTCAGGAGATCGCAGACCAATTGTTCATCGCTGCTGAGGATGCAATCCAGCTCGATCTGAGCCTCGTTTTCGGGTGTAAGTCCCAGGTTGAATTGCAGATCTTCGGGGCAGTTGATGAGGGCAGCGCCGTTTTTGATGAGGTGATTGGGTCCTTCGGCGTTGCGGTTGTTGATATTCCCCGGCATAGCGCACACGTCACGATTTTGTTGAATGGCGTTTTTGGCGGTTAGCAGCGCTCCGCTGTTGATGTGGCCTTCCACAACGAAGACCAATTGGGAGAGTGCGCTGATGATGCGATTGCGCGCCGGAAAGTTCCATCTGTCGGGCTTGGTACCCGGTTCATATTCGCTGATCAGGATGCCGTTTGCGATCACTCTATCTGCCAATTCCCGGTTCTGTGGGGGGTAGATTTTTTCCAGACCGCAAGCCATCACCGCCACGGTAGTAGTTCCTTCTTTCAGGGCGCTTTGATGGGCCACGGCATCTATTCCCATCGCCAATCCGCTGATGATATTCACTTTTTGCCGACAGATCGGGGAGATCAGCTTGATGCACATTTCCCTGCCATAAGCGGTGGGATGCCGGGTTCCTACTACAGCCAGATTCTTATCTTTCTGCAAGCAGGCAAGCTCGCCCCGATAATACAGAATCAAAGGCGCCGCATAGATGTCACGCAGGCGGGAGGGGTATTCGTGGATGTTCAGGCAGTGGATGTCGTAGTGCCGCATAAGGTTTTGAATCTGAGGGAAGTTTTTGGGCAGGGTTCCGGCTTGCAGATGCGCAATGCTTTCGGGATCGACAGATTTGTCCATATACAGCGGATGGTTTTTTTTACCCACAAATTCCGTGGGATCCGGGTAATAGTTCAAGATTTCCATACACTGCCGAAAGCCCAGCTTCGGAGTGGTCTTCAGGCATAGCCAGCTTTGGTAATGTTCGGTGTTCACAGAGATTCCTGGATCTGTTTGTACAGATGGTATTTCAGCGTATCCAGCCCGATCTTGCCAACGCTGGAGATTGCCAGAATCCGGTGCTTTGTGATTTGCCGGAAGTGCTTGCTCACTTCTTCGATCCTAGCCGCTCTCTCATCTTCGGGGATGGTATCGATCTTACTGAGCAGGATCGTAAAGGGTTTCTTTTCCATAAAACTATCGTAGAGATATAGTTCCGCCTTCAGAGTGCGATACGCTTCCAGAGGATCATCGCTGTTGATATCGATGAGGTAGAGCAGGATGCTGGTGCGTTGGATATGGCGCAAGAACTGATGCCCCAATCCTTTACCCATATGAGCACCTTCGATGATGCCGGGGATATCTGCCATAGTGAAATGCTGATAATCTGAGACTCGCACTACGCCCAGCATCGGTTCCAAAGTGGTAAATTCATAATCCGCGATCTTGGGCCGAGCCGCTGAAAGCACGGAGAGCAGAGTCGACTTGCCGGCATTGGGGAAGCCCACCAAACCCACATCCGCCATTAGTTTGAGGACCAATTCCAGCTCGATCTCTTCGCTATGCTTGCCGGGAGTGGCGTGGCGTGGGGCTTGATTGGTGGGTGTGGCAAAGTTGCTGTTGCCTTTGCCTCCTCTGCCGCCTTTTGCCAACACAGTTTTCTCCCCGGCTTCGGTTACATCTGTCAGCTTGATCTTCTTGCCATCTTCCAAGACTTGGAAAATCTCGGTTCCCAGGGGCATACGCAAGATCAGATCTTCCCCGCTGGGCCCGGTTTTACGTGCTCCGGCCCCCGCTACGCCGTTTTTGGCTTTAAAGATTTTGTTGTAACGATAATCCAGCAGGGTGTTTATGTTTGTATCTCCCAAAACGACGATGTTTCCCCCGCGTCCGCCATCACCGCCGTCGGGACCGCCTTTGGGTACAAATTTCTCGCGCCGGAAGCTAACCGCGCCGTCGCCGCCATTTCCCGCTTTTATGCGGATTCTTGCATAATCTATGAACAAATTTACCTCACTTTGGGGCTGGTATTCTGTGTATGTTGTCGATGCATCAACGCCTTTGAATGGCATCGGTTTCAAGATCGCGAAAATAACTCCAGGGATTCATGTTTGGCTCCACATATTCCCGGGGGCTGTGTTCGAAATCTGCTTTATGTATGCTAATGTATTCACGAAAGTGCTGTGGCAGAGCTTCATAACCTTTCTCTAGCTTGCTGCCTCTCAGCACAAAAAGCATTTGCCCCTCGCGGTCTCCCATCTTCATGAAGGGCAACCAGGGGGAGATCCAGATGTAGGAAAATTCAGCTGGCACGGAGCCGGATTGAGTATTTGCCAGATCCGCCTGCTTCACCCGGTATTCGCGTAGTTCCGCGGATTGCAGATAATCGCCCTGAACCTGATCTCCAAAGAGTCTGCGAGAGAGCACATGCGGATAGAAGGGAAATAGCTCGGAGTGATATACCACGCTCTCACCGATCTCGGTGGAAGGTAAGAACTGTCGGATATAGGGCAGTGTGTTGGCGTCGTATTCAAAGCGCTGATTTGCCGGATCGTTCCAGACATGAATTACGGGGACGATTTGCAGAGTAAAGGGATTTTTCCAGGTGCGCAATATCTCCCCGGTGCGGTGATCCAAAAAAAGGCCTATCTCTTTTCCCAAAAGACGATAGCCTGCCTCTGTGCTATCGATTCTGGAGATAGTGCAGCCTTCATAATCAAAGAGTTCCATGCTCTTTTCATTCGGCACCAAACTATATACTTTTCCGCTGAAATGGAATACTGTATCCGCGCCACTGAGGTCACCGACTACCCGCAGATAGTCTTTCAAATAGCTTTCTGCGGCTTCACCGGCGCTCAATAGGAGCGGCAAGAACAGCAGCAGGATACAAAGCTTGCGCAAGGATAGGTACCTCCATCTCATGTTTTTGCCATTTATGCAATAAGGCTGTGTGTGTCAAGTGTTTTGGCACTGCCACAGCTCAGATCGCGGCGCTTATGTATCGGAAAGATGCAATGGCGCGGGGCGTGCCGAACTGAACTGGGGCCTTGAAATCTGCTTAACAGTACGGAGATCAAAACCCTCATTTGAAGGGAATGAGTGGCATTTAGTTGCGTTTTCCCACGCGGAGCCGCCAACCGATCAGGCGGCTGAAAGTGAATGCCAGTGCCTTGCGCAGGGGAACGCTGCGGTATTCACGCACCAGAAACAGGGGGATAATGGCAGTCCAGCGCAGCAGGGCGCCCAAGCCGAATATCACTTGCTCGGGATCCAGAACGCGGTAGCCCAGGTCCAGAGGCTTGGGATAGAAGACGCCGCTGGCCAGGGTGGAGCTCATCATAAAGATACCGGTAACTGCCGCGTAGATGCCGCTATAGGCTTGCTCTCTGCGTTTGGGCGCGATGGAAAGCACAAAGTTTGTGGTCACAATTCCCGTGCCGGCCCACATAAATCCGCTCAATACTGCTTCCACCCACAACAGTGAGTAGTTTTGCGCGCTCATAAACAGCCAGAATACAGGATTCAATCCGCCCAGAAGCACACATATCTTCATCGCGGTTTTATTGCCAAAGCGGTCGATGAATTTGCCCCAGAAGCTAAATGCCAGGAGTGAAGAGCCCATGTGCAGCGTGTTGTACATTTGCACTTGAAAGAGGCCCATCTTTAGATTCTTCAGCATGAAAGGTCCCCAAAAGGGACTGCCCACACCGGTGGCAAACATCCATAAGGAGCCAAAGACCAGCAGCAAGCGGAAATTCTTGTCTTTGAAGGGCTCGCTGAATACTTCGCTCAGGCTTTTAGCTTTGTGATGCAGTCGTTTGCGCTCCGGTTGCAGACTCAGAAAGAAGAGTCCGATGATGCCGATGATGGAGGCAAAGATATATACAAAAGCCAGGAAAATGGCTTGATTTTGAGGGATGAAGAAATGTTCCAGCCCCAGGATGCTCTTGTATCTCAGTGCTTTGTAGCTGTTTTCAAAGAGATCCACATGGTAGCTGATGATATAGCTGAAGGTCAGGCCGATGATCAGCAAGATCTGATTTCGGGTAGAAAAGAAGCGTCCGCGGATCTTCAGAGGGATGAGGTCGCTGATCCAGGCGATCCAGATATTGGCGCCGATGGACTGGAATCCCGCGCTGAAAAAGAGCAGGCAAAGTATATACCAGATGCCCTGCTCCCGGTGGGGGAAGAGCAAGGCAAGGCCCAAAAAAAGGGTCAGGAAACGTCCCGGGAAGGTTAACCACACGCATGCCCATTTTCTTTGGGAAATGTACTGAGAAAACGCCACTCCCAGAGGTTGCCAGATCGCCGAGATCTGTCCGATGGCAGAAAGCAGGCTGTATTGCAGAGGACTTGCCCCCAGCATCACCATCAGCTTCGTGATAAAGGAGCTGCCTATTTGTGCCAGATTGCCATAGATCTGGGCAAAGACACCTTCCCGCACCGAGCTGTGGATGGTGTGGCGGATGATTCCCCGGTCGGCTTTATTGGTTGTGCAGCCGAGCCGGTTTTGACATGATTTTGCTTTTGCGGGTGTCACGTGGATCCAGATATCTTATACAAAAACCGGCTCCCAGGGTGGAAACCGGTTCTATAACTCATAATGGAGCTTATTACACTTCCATTATTTCTTTTTCTTTGGATTTTTCCACTTCGTCGATCTTCGTGATCCACCCGTCGGTAATGTCCTGAACCTCTTTGAGGAGTTTCTTTTCATCGTCTTCGCTGATCTCACTGTCTTTTTTCATTTTTTTGGCCTGATCATTGGCGTCGCGGCGAATGTTTCGAATTGCCACGCGGGCGTCTTCACCCAGTTTTTTCAGGTTTTTCACGATGTCTTTGCGTTTATCCTCGGTGAGGGGTTGGAAGGGCAGACGGATCACATTGCCGTCGTTTTCCGGGGTGATGCCGATATTGGCGCCCAGGATGGCTTTTTCGATGTCTGCCAGGGTGGTTTTGTCCCAAGGTTGCACCACGATAGTGCGGGGCTCGGGGATGGAGATGTTGCACAGCTGTTTTACCGGGGTAGGCTGACCGTAATAGTTTATGCGGATGTCGTCCAAAATGGACGCGCTGGCCCTGCCGGTGCGAACTTTGGAAAACTGGTGCAACAGCGAATCAAAAGATTTCTGCATCTTCTCCGTGGTGTTATTTTTGAGTTCTTGCATAGTGTACCTCGTTCTTAGGGATGAATGTAGGTGCCGATGTCGACATCTTGCAGAGCAGCTTTCAGGTTTCCCGCTTTGGAGATGTTGAATATTTTGATGGGCATATTGTTATCCGCGGCCAGGGAGAAGGCAGTGAGGTCCATAACGCCCAAGCGGCGCTCCAAACAGGTTTGGTAGTTGGCTTCGCGGATGAAGGCGGCATTGGCATCCTTCATGGGGTCGGCGCTGTATAGACCGTCCACTTTCGTGGCTTTCATCATGATATCCAGTTTGAGTTCGATAGCGCGCAATACTGCGGCGGTATCGGTGGTAAAATACGGGTTTCCGGTGCCTCCCGCCAAAAAGCATATTTTGCCTTTGGCTAGCGATTCCTGCACTTTTGGCGCACTGTAATGACGGGCAATCTTGTCCAGCACAAAGCTGGAGAAGACTTCCGCGGCACAGGCTTTTGCCAGCAGGATTTCGCAGAGATACAACGCGTTTTGGATGGTGGCGAGCATGCCGATGTTATCCAGGGTAACCCGGTTCAGGCTCAGGTTCTTTTGGCTGCCACCGCGGAAGATATTGCCTCCGCCCAAAACTACGGCAATTCCGTATCCTTCATTTTTGATGCCGATCAATTCGTCGGTCAGCTGATCGCATACTTTGTCGTCGAAGCCGAAACCGGCGGGTCCGGCCAGGATTTCTCCGCTGATCTTCAGCATCAGACGGTTGATCTTTTCGGGTTTGAAAGTGCTGTTCATCCTTGGTTTAAGGCTTTATTGTCATTCGCCCAGGGCGAAACGAACAAAGCGTGCTATTTGGATGTTTTCGCCGGTTTTTGCCACAGCCTCGGTAAGAAGTTCTTTCACGGTTTTCTTCTCGTCGCTGATCAGTCCTTGTTCCATCAAAGCATGCTCACTGCAATACTTGCGGATGTTGCCTTCGATGATTTTGTCCATGAATTCAGGCTTTTTACCTTCGTTTATGGCCTTATTTCTGGCGATTTCTTTTTCACGCTCGATGATCTCGGCGGGAATAGCGTCGGCGGTGAGTGCCAAGGGATTGGTAGCGGCGATCTGCATGGCGATCTCTTCTGCCAGAGCTTTGAATTCATCGGTTCTGGCCACGAAGTCTGATTCGCAATTGAGCTCGATCAATACACCAATCTTGTTGTTGAAATGGATGTAAGAGTAGATGATTCCTTCTTTGGTTTCGCGCAGGCTTTTGGCCTCGGCTTTGGAAATTCCGCGCTCGCGCAGATATTTGATGGCGCCATCGATATTGCCATCTGCTTCCACCAGAGCTTTACGGCATTCCATCATGCCTACTCCGGTTCTTTCGCGCAATTCTTTTACCATGCTTGCGGTAATCTCTGCCATTATATAACTCCTTAAAATTTATAGGATGAGATGAAGCGTGCCGGAAGAGACCGGCACGCGATGATTCTCTTATTGCTCTTTGGCAACCATTTCGGCTACCGGTTCTTCTGTGGTATCGCTTTGTTCTTCAGCTTCCATTTCCTCTTCAATAGGGGCTTCGGAGCTGTCTGCACCTTCATTGGCGGCACCGCGGCCTTCCAACACGGCATTGGCCATGATATCGGAGATCAGGGCAATGGCGCGAGTGGCGTCGTCGTTCGAAGGGATCACGTAATCCACCAGATCGGGATCGCAATTGGTATCCACCATGGCGATGATGGGGATGCCCAGGATGCGGGCTTCGTGGATGGCAATGTCTTCATACTCGGTGTCCACTACAAAGATCGCACCCGGTTTGGCATCCATATCACGGATCCCGCCCAGGGAAAATTCGATCTTGTCGTGCATGCGTTTCATTTTTTGAGCTTCAAGCTTGGTATAGCTGTTCAGGGTACCATCAGCCTCGATTTCCTCGAAGTATTTCATCTTTTCGATGCTCTGACGGATGGTGGCCATATTAGTAAGCATACCGCCATACCAGCGCTGATTCACGTAAAATACTCCAGCCTTTTCAGCGGCTTCGCGAATGGAGCTTTGAGCCTGCTTTTTGGTACCCACAAAGAGGATATACTCTTGCCGGCCGGCAACTTCCTTTACGAACTGATAGGCTTCGTTGATGGCATCGACCGTCTGTTTGAGGTCGATGATGTGGATCCCATTGCGTTTGATGAAAATGTACTTTTTCATTTTGGGATTCCACTTGAAAGTCTGGTGACCAAAGTGGACACCGGCTTCCAGCAGTTGTTTCATAGATACAACGGACATTTAATCTTCTCCTAATCTACGGTTAAGTTTTCCGCCAAAGGATATACGCAATTCAGAGGGGCTATCCCCTCACCGCCTTGCAACTCGCTTTGGTGGTGTATTTTGGCATTATTGCCAAGTGTGTGTGAAAGTGTTCTGATTCTGTATTTTGTCATTTCCCAAAAGGGGGATAAGCTCCCCCAAAACCCGGGTATTAACGTTTCGAGAATTGGAATCTCTTTCTGGCTTTCGGACGTCCGGATTTCTTCCGCTCTACCATACGGGGATCGCGAGTGAGGAATCCGCGGGCTTTGAGTGCAGGTCTCAAATTTTCATCATATTCACAAAGAGCGCGGGAAATACCGTGACGAATGGCTCCTGCTTGACCGCTGAGGCCGCCGCCGGATACATTTACGTACACGTCGAAATTCTCGGACATACCAACGGTCTGCAGAGGTTGTTCCACTACCATTTCCAAGGTTTCGCGCTGCAGGTATTTTTTCATGTGCACTTTGTTGATGATGCGCTTGCCGGTACCGGGGGTCAAACGAACCCGGGCGGTGGCGTCTTTTCTTCTTCCTACGGCATCAAAGTTTTGCATACCTTGTTTTTCTCCTTACAGGCTAAGTTCCACCGGCTTCTGCGCGGCATGGGGATGCTCGCTGCCTGTGTATACTTTCAGTTTTTTCATCATTGCGCGTCCCAGAGTATTCTTCGGCATCATACCTTTTACGGCGTGCTCGATGATACGTTCGGGATGCTCTTCCAATATTCTGGCATACGGGATCTCTTTGAGCCCACTGGGATATCCACTGAAAGATTTATAAACCTTTTGCAGGGCCTTGAGGCCGGTTACGCGAACTTTTTCGGCATTGATTACTACAATGTAATCTCCGCAATCCAAATTCGGTGCAAAATACGGTTTGTTTTTACCACGTAAATAGGTGGCAATCTTTGTGGATAAGCGACCAAGAGGCTGCCCCGTAGCGTCTACGACATACCACGCTTGCGTGATGTCGCTTGGGCTTGGAGTTAGGGTCTTCATCGATTCTCCTTTACGAATTTATTACAGAATGTCAGGATTTTAGCAAGCTAAATAGTGTCAAGAGAAAACATTGGACAATGTAGGCCACGATGCCGGCGGCAGCAGTACTAAACATCACCAATGCATCCATCACTGAAAAAGACCATTGAATAATGGGAGCATGAGGCTTCAGCTCCATACACAAGAGTGCCGGGTGGGAATAGACTGCATCATTTCAAAGCGTTATTCTGCGGCAGTAAAAGTGCAGGTTGCCGGAGATGCGGCTTCAAATGAGGATCACGAACAAGGCAGCAACAAAAAAAGTGATTGCTAAAAATACCGAAAATACGTATTATGTCTATAAAAGACATAAGTGGAAATAAAAAATGAAAGATATATCTTATCATATTGTAAAAGAATCAGATAATGCTCGTATTCTGGAGCTTTATCGTGCTGCCGGCTGGTGGCAGATGGATGAAAACCCCGAATATCTCAAGACCGTTGCAGGCATCATCAAACAAAGTTTCTGTTTTGTAATCGCCAAGCGCGGTGACGAAATCATCGGTATGGGCAGAGCTATCTCGGACGGCCTTAGCGATGCCTACATCCAGGATGTAACGGTTTGGGAAGCGGAGCGCGGTAAGGGCATCGGCAAGGGTATTATCCGCGAGCTCTTGCGCTTTTTGAAAGAGCAGAATCTACAATGGATCGGCCTCATCAGCGAACCTGGTTATGAGGATTTTTATGCCAGGCTCGGTTTCAACGAAATGAAATCCTACACTCCCTTCCTATATTCGGAAGATTAATCTATGAATTCAGAAACGAAAATGCCGGGGCTGAAAGCTCTGGATATCAGCGATACATTTATGCTGAGAGAATACCTTGGCAAATGGCCGCGAGAACACTGTGACTATACCATCACAAATCTCATTGTGTGGGGAAAGATCTACCACAACCACTACCTCATCCACAAAGAACGCCTAGTGGTATTGAATCCGAAATATCAATATATCCTCTTTCCGGTGGGGCCATACCTGAGCCCGAAGGAATTGAAGGACTTGGTCTTGATGTTTCGTCCATACTATCCCGAAGCGCAGATTATCCTGTACCCGCACGACTACTGTGAGCAGTATCCCGAAGTGCACGAAATCTTTGAGATATTTGAAGACAGGGATTGGGCTGACTATGTGTACAGCGTTGAAAGCATGGTGCAGTTAAGGGGTAAAAAACTGGCGAAAAAGAAGAATCTGATCTCTCAATTCAGGCGCGCGCATCCGGAATACAAAGTGTTGAAAATGACAGAGGATCGCATGAAATACATCCTGAAATTTACGCATAAATGGCGCCGGGAACGTAGTGCAGAAGGGATCTATCTGATGACGGAGATCAAAGCCATCGAAAACACTCTGGAGGCTTGGCGCAATCTACCGGTGGAGGGGATTATCATCTGTCTGCGCAATAAGATAGTGGCATATTCCATATTCAGTCCTCAAGGTCCGGATATGGTAACGGTGCATTTTGAGAAGTTTGATCCCGATAAGAAGGGCTCGGCACAGGTAATTACCTGGGAGACTGCGCGCTACCTGGAAAACCGCTACACTTGGATCAACCGCGAGCAGGATATCGGATTGGAGGGGCTGAGACAAGCCAAGCTCAGCTATGTTCCGGATCGATTTTCCCGCTTCTATGGCTCCAGGCTAAAAGGAGATACAGTAGGGCGGCCAATGCCAGAAAACTGAGCATAAAAGCAGCAATGCGGCGAGGACGGGGATTCAGCAGCATCTGCCAGATCACCGGATAGCTGTCCGCACGTTGCCAGCGTTCGCGATAGGCCCGCAAGACCGGATCCTGTTTCAGTTCCATCAATTTGCTCAGCAGCATGATGTGGCGCTTGTGGTACATTCTTCCAGCTTTATCCCCTGCCAGATTGTAGTAACTATAGCCATGATAATCAAATTCCGGCAGTTTGGATTTCAGAGCTGAAAAACCCGCCTCAAAGAGTTCCATAGCCAGAGGATTGCGGGTAAGCTCATAATATTTGTGCAGATGCAGCAAGGTACTCATCATTCCGCTAAGAGAATAATAGGGCTCATCTGCCGGGTATTCCATAAACCAGGTGCTGCTGTCTGAAAGGGCAAAGGACAGGCCTCCCTTACCGGGTTTCAGGCTATTGAGCATCTTTTCGGCGATGGTAAGGGTCTGTATATCCCTATCCATTCCGGCTCTGGCTGCCAGAGCGTTCATGCCCACGGATTGCGTGAGTGCGGAGGCCCAGGGAGCCTTTTGATTGTATTTGGGATAATCGAAATCGTAGCTGAGAAAGGCGAGAGAATCGCGCAACACAATCTGGGATAAGAGCTTGTTTGTAAGTGTTATAAATACATCGGAGTCTGCTCCCAGTTTGCGACGATCATTGGCTTTCAAGGCTTCACTTGCGATAAACAGGGGATTGTAGTGTTTCTCTCCGTTATTGTACAGCTGCATGGGGATGTTTTGCTCGTCGCGGACGGTAGTCTGATTGAAGGGACTGCCGAAAATTCCGGCTTTGAGCTGTTCTGCCACGCTGTAGATTTGGATCTCTGCCACTTGCCATACAACGCTGACGAATAATAGAGAGATGAGAGAAGCGAGCAGCAGGATGAGCTTTTTGGACATCTATGAAATTCTCCTTCTAAAGACAAAACTGAATGCATAGAGTGAGGCTTGGCAGATCACGATAGTAGCGCCGGTGGGCAGATTCAGCGCAAATGACAGCGCGAAACCGATCAGCGCTGAGACAATGGCCACAAGCACCGCAGCGATGATGGCAGTGTGCAACTTGCGCACTAGATTGAAGGCTATAACCGCCGGCAGGATCAATTGCGCGGTAACCAGTATGATGCCCGCGCTCTTAAGATTGAAGACAATATTGGCTGCCAACAGCAGATAGAAGAGCTTGTCCACTGCGCGGGTAGGGATGCGGAATACTTTGGACATTTCTGCATTATAGCTGAGATAAAACAGTTCTTTGTAGAAAAACAAGACAAAGGCGATATTGAGGACGTTCAGGATGCCCAGAGCCCACAATTCTGTGCTTGAGATGAGCAGTACATTACCAAAAAGATAGCTGGAGAGATCGAAAGTATAATTTCGGGATAGCGAGATGAGGATGATACCCAAAGCCATAGAGAGTGAGAGGAAAATGGTAATGGTATTGGCTTCCTGTATTTTGTGTCGTTTTGCCAGCCAGGATATTCCCAAGGCTACGGCACTTACGAAAACAAAAGCTCCCAGGGTGAGATTGATGCCGGTGATGATGGCGATTGCGATGCCGGCAAAGGCGATGTGAGAAAGAGCTTCGCCCATATAAGAGATGCGGCGCAGCGTTACATAAGGGGCAAAAACGGCCAGCGATATCCCGCTGAGCAAGGCGCCAAAGAGCGCACTCAAAAGAAATCCCGGCATCAGTAGTCCTTTTCGATCAGGCGTACAGTATCGCCAAAAGTTTTATGAATGATATCCGCGTTCACCAATTCGGAGTGATTGTGGCAGTGCAGACGGCGGTTCAGACAGATCAGGTAATTGCAATACTCACTAAGTGTATGCAGATCGTGGGAGATGGTGATCACGGTCTTGCCTGCGTCATTCAGCTTTTTCAGCAGTTCAAAGAAGCTGCTTACGCCGTTGCGATCGATGCCGGCTTCCGGCTCGTCCAGAATGAGGTATTTGCTGTTTCCAAGTATCGCTCGGGATAGCATTACGCGTTGAAATTCACCGCCGCTGAGGCTGCCGATGCGGGCAGAAGCTTTCGTTTCAATGCCACACTGTCGCATCGCATCCAGAGCTTTTTGTTTATGTTCTTTACCGCAGCGTTTTCCCCAGCCCAGAGTACCGGCGATGCCCATCAGGGTGATGTCCAGAGCGGTAGCCGGAAAGCTGCGGTCGTATTCCTCACGTTGGGGCAGATAGCCGAAGCCATGTTTTTTTAACCATTTATCTTGTGGCACGCCGTCGATGCTGATGCTGCCTTCCTGGATTTCCAAGAGGCCCATGATCAGCTTTATGAGTGTAGATTTTCCGGCTCCATTGGGGCCTATGATGGCGGCGAAGACCCCATCCGGAATCTCGAGATTGATGTCTTCCAGAATGCTTTTCCCGCTTAGCTTGTATTGTAAGTCTTGTACTTGAATCATAATATCTTCTATGGCAGAGATGGCTGCTTCAAAAGGCCTGCTTCATGGCTTCCCAATTAGTCAGGATCAATTCCGTGATGGTGGTGGCATTCAGCGAACCGCCGATGGGATCCAGGCTGGCGATTTGCAGATCGTATTCTTTGGCCAAAACTTCGGCGGATCTGGGATCTTGCTGGGGCTCCACAAAGATGCAACGCACACCGTGCTCGCGGATTTTGGCACCCAGATTCACTAAATCCCTGGGGGAAGGTTCCTTGCCCGGAGAACTTTGCACCCAGCCCAGATAGTGGATGTCATAATCGCGGCAAAAGTAGTGGAAACTATTGTGATATGTAACCAGAGCGGGGTCGGTGAAAGTCTTGCGCTCGTTTTTGATGAGTTCATCGGCGGCGCTCAATCCGCTGTATATGGTCTCATAATTGTGGTTAATCAGCGGGGCAAAATCCGTGAAGCGCTCCACCAATTCCGCTTTAAGTTTTGTAGCCAGCTTCATCATCATTCGGGGAGAAGTCCACAGATGGGGGTCGCTGCCGCTATGGTGGTGATGCTCATCTTCTGTCTGGTGGTTGTGTATCAGCTGTTCCCGTACTTGATTCAGAGAATCCAGAGCGATCAGATCGCTGAGCAGCAAAGAACTGTCGATCAGTTTATTGCCGGCTTTATCCAGGCTTTGCTTCAGCATATCTTCCAGGCCCAAGCCATTGATTACGATCAGTTCCGCTTTGTGCAAGTCCTTCAGATCGGAGGGTTGGGGGCTGAAAGAGTGCACTGAGGCATTTGGCGGGATCATGCTTCTCACCTCGATGGCATCTCCTACCATCTGTTTGAGCAACAACTCATAAGGATGGATGGAGCTGAGGATGAGTGGTCCCTTGTCTTGATTTTTATCAACCGGTGCCTTGCAAGCGCCGAGGCAAATAAGAATAAAGCTAAGTATATAGACTATTTTTTTCATGGTATCTCCTTGAAAAAGCAGGTCTGGGTCTCGGATGGGACCCGGATCAGCAACGATATAGGATGGCCTTATTCCATGCTTCGAATAAGTTGTGTCAGCAAGCGAACTCCCACTCCGGTTGCGCCCGCGATTTCTCCACCGCCAGCCTTGTCTTTCATGGCTGTGCCGGCGATGTCCACATGGATCCAAGGTTTGTCCTGCACAAATTCTTCGATGAACAGCGCTGCAGTGATGCATCCTGCCAGCGGGCCACCGATGTTTTTCAGATCAGCCAGCTCGGATTTGAGCAACTCTTTATAGTCTTTATGCAGGGGCATGCGCCAGATTTTCTCACCGCTGTTTTCGGAGGCTTCACGCAGCTTTTCATACCATGCATCATCATTGCTCAAGACAGCGGAATAGTCTTTACCAAGCGCGGCTACCGCAGCGCCGGTGAGGGTGGCGATATCCAGCACATAATCCACTTTTTCTTTCTCCAGAGCATAGTGGATGGCGTCGATAAGGGTCAATCTACCTTCGGCATCGGTGTTGTGGACCTCGATGGTTTTACCCGCCATGGAGGTGATGATGTCGCCGGGGCGATAGGCATTGGAGCCGATCATGTTTTCCGCGGCACCGATCACGCCCAGCACATTCACTTTCAGCTTCAGGGTTGCGATTGCCGCCATAGCGCCGATTACTGCCGCGGCACCGCCCATGTCGCTTTTCATGCTTACCATGCTGGGACCGGGTTTCAGGCTGTAGCCGCCGGAATCGAATGTGAGGCCTTTGCCCACCAGAGCTACCAGCTGATGTTTCTTGTCCGGATTGCCGTTGTAGCGCATAAGGATCAGCTTGGGCTCGCTTTTGGAACCTTTGGCCACAGAGAGCAGAGCTTCCATTTTGAGGCGTCTCAGTTTATCCTGAGAGTAGATGTCTATGGCAAAGCCATACTGCAAAGCGGCCTTTTTGGCTTGATCGGCAAGGTTTTCGGGGTTCATCACATTGGGCGGTTCGTTCACTAGATCGCGGGCAAGGTTTGTGGCTTCGGCGTAGATTCTGCCTTCCAGGATGCCGCGGTTCAGGTGGCGATTGGTTTTGGCAAAATAGATGAGGTGGATGCTTTCGATCTCATGGCTTTTATCGTCACTGAGGTATTTATTGAACCTGTAAGCGTTCAGGATGGCTGTTTCTGCCAGGATTTGGCCCAGATTCACTTCGCTGATCCCGGTCTCAAATCCAAACATCAGATACACTTGATTTGCCTTCAAGCGGCTTGCTTCACGCCAGCAAGCGGCGAAGATATTTCTCAGCAAAGTGGCATCCAGCTTTTCCCGGTCTCCGGCACCAGCCAATATGATGTATTGTGGTTTTTTACCGATCATCCGGGTGAAACTGCGGATGCGAGAGCTTTCAAAGTGAAAATCCTCGCTCTTTGTGAAGTGTTCTATAGCGTCTGCGGTATCGGCATCCAGCAAATCCAGCTCCGATATATTCGCGTCTTCTTCATGAATAAGTATCAGGGTTTCGATATGTTCCGGTATCTTACGACTAACATCGATTTTCATGGTGTCTCCTTAATCTATCTGCATTCTTAAAAATCTTCCGAAAGGCTGAGGTATATCTGAGGTTTGCTGATCCTCGATAAATCCGTGAGCCATGCTACATCCAGCTTTAAAACAAAATAACCGAGATTGAATCTGGGGCCAAAACCATAGCCGAGTTTGATGTCTTCCAATTTACCGTCGATGGCGCCACGGAAATGCTTGTCTTTATCCCACACTGCTCCGGCATCCACATATGCAGAGCCGCGAATGCTGCCCAAAGTGATGGGCAGGGGAAAGGCCATCGCCAGATAATCCACCAGCGGAAAACGAAGTTCTACAGTCGCCAGCACCTTTTTGCGGTTTGCCAGATTGTAATCTAGTGCGCGCACGCCGTAGTAACCACCCAAGGAAAAATAATCCGGATCATCGCCGGTGCTGATGCCTGCATTGGCGCGCAGAGCCAAAGAATAACGCCTGCTAAAAAGAGTGTAACTGCGCAGATCCACATAGTTTGTGAAATAACTCAAGTCGCTTTTGGCAAAGCTTTTGCTGATGCTGTAGATGCCCTTGAAGCCCAAAAGCGGGCCGGTGGAGCCATAGCGCGCGTTGTCATAGACCAGATTGACCACCGGGGCATAGGCCAGAGTGTTGGCCTTGTCCACATCGTTCAGCCATTCTTCATTATAGATATCCTGGCTTACCAGGTAATCCCAGTGCATATCATATTCAAAGAACATGTTCTCCAGTTCCACGCGGGCAAAGCGGCTGAAAGGATAGCGCAGCAAGCCGTAGAGACCGGTTTGCCTTTGCCGCAAGCGATAGTATTGATACCCGGAGCTGGTATTGTAACGGTAATATGCCTCATCATAGAGGTTGTATGTGCCTATGCCATAATCCATTCTATTTTTCAAATACAGATAGGAAAGCACGAAATTGGTCTTTTCCAGTTTGTCGGCAATTCCTACGCTGAGGCCGATGCCATGATCGCCCATGAGGTCACTGAAGCCCAATTCCACATTGCCAAAAGCGCCATAGCTGGAGCTATATGCCACCCCTCCCCAAAAAGTGTCCAAAGCGAAGCGGGGCTTGTATTTCTGAATAGTGGGCGGATCACTGTGCGCAGATTCGGGACGCTCATCCCAAGAGTAATTTGTGGAGATCAGAACGCTATCCGGTACCACAGGCTCAAATCCGCTGAGGAAGGGACGCCGGGCATCAGAAACCCGGTTGGGATTGGTATTACGAGGTATTTTTACCTTGTCTCGCGGACCGTATTTATCCAATTCATCGAAGTCTATCCGGGCAAGCAAATCATAGCCTTTATCGTAAAGGCTTGGGCTGGGAAAGTTCGTGTATTCAAGGTCTTCCGGCAGACCGCTCTCAAAGTAGATATCCCAGGCTCCATTAAAGTAATTTGACATCAGCAGGTAGTTGCCATCCTGGGAGATGTCTGCGTTGTAGATTCCGGATAGGATATTGCTGAGCGGGGCTATCCGCATCGTCTGCAGGTCTATTATCTCCAGATTGGTAATATCGTTGCGGGCAGAGACAAAGACCAGCTTGTTGCCGTTATCGCTATAGAAAGGCTGAGTGCAATTGAAGGGGTAGCGGGTGATCTGCAACAACTGATCGCTTGCCAAGTTATACTCAAAGATGTCGCTGCTGTAATTGGCAAAATAGCCATAGCGCCGGGACTGTGGTATCTCGTCTCGTTCGGAACTGAAAGCAATTTTGCTGCCATCCGGGCTAAAGCGGGGCTGAGCGTCGTAAAAGCTGTCATTGGTCAATCTGCGCAATTCTTTGCTTTCGATGTGATACACAAAGATATCAGTTTGCATCTTGTGTTGAGCGCTGATCGCGATACTTTGTCCGTCCGGAGCCACGTCCAGTTCAAAGATCGCGCGCAATTCCGGGATGTCTATGGTTTCCAATATCTTGGCTTTATCCGCGTCGAGGATGTGGATGCGGTCTCCATCTGCCGTTTTGGCATTGAATGCCAGGCGCTTGCCATCCGGGAACCAGCTTAGGTTTGTGCGCATATAGTAAAATTCTTCCATCTTGCCCGTGCGTTCACCGGTGATCAATTTGCGCGGTTTGGAGAATCCATGAGTTCCTGCTATCCAAACGCTGTAGCGGGCGCCGGCATCAGAGAAATAGGCATAGCGGCTGCCATCGGGACTGAAACGGGGGGAAAAATTGAAATAGGAGCCCTCTTCTTTGCTCTTGCTGCGCTTTTCATACTCTTCCTGAGGAATCTTGTGGCTGTTTACCAAAGGATAGTAATCTCGCTTCAATTGGAACTTCCAGCGCGATTCCAGATCGGCAAATTTGATGCCAAAGACCCTTTTGGTGGCCTCTTCGGTGTTGTGCATGGTTCTTAAAGAATAGAAGTACTCACTCACCTTATCTCTGCCGTAAGTATCCGCTATATAAGTGATAAAGCTTTCTCCAAGGCGATAAGCGATATAGCCTTCACCATAGTCCAGCCGGGGGAGATTGTCGTTCACCACCATGTCCAGGACGAACATATTGTTGTATTCATCCTCACCGCCGATGGAGAGAAATTCCGGCAAACCCTCGGAAAACCAGAAGGGGAAAGAGCTGGGTCGGAGAGAATCCAGAGCGTTTGTAACCCGCTTGTCCAGCGCGTTTACGTAGGCATGGGTCAATTCATGCGCCAAAAGCTCTTCCAGATTGCTATAGCTGCCATCAAAGGGCACCACCACGCGGTTTCGGAGGCTTTCGGTGAATCCGCCTACACCCTCGGTGAGCAGCGGATAAATGATGTTTGTAACTTGAAATTCGCTCTTTGTGCTGTAGAAAACAATGGGGATGCGGCTGATAACAGGATACTTCAGGTCTGCCTTCAAGTAATAATAGATCTCCTCGGCCATCAAAGCGGCGGTTTTGCCAAAATCATCCTCACCTTTGGGAAAATAGATGTCGAAGTGCATGGTTTTCAAGACCGACCAGTCTTGCGGCACGGAGTTTACCTTGTTCTGACCAAAATTTACAGCTCCCAGCAAAGCCCAGGACAAGAGGAGCAGCGCAAGAATTAGCTTTTTCATATCATCCTAAAATAAAGAGAATTTGATGTATTTGCGAGGATTCTTCTTGATGTCGCCAATGAGTGCATCCAGATTTTTGATCGATTCCAGCAGCTTCTCGTAGAGTTCATCTTCGCTTAGCAGTTTACCCGCGCTGCCACTGCCTTCAGAGAGGGCTTGAGCTTGGCGGTTCAGATTTGTGGAGAGCGCGCGCAGGCTGTCCAAAGTGCTATTTACCCTGTTCATGGTTTCCGGAGCCATAGCCAAAGTGTTTTGTAAGGGTTCGCTGCTTTCGGATACCAGTTTATTGGCTTGCAGCGTGAGGCTGTCCACTTTGCAGATCACTCCGGAAAGCTCTGTTTTCAGTTCCTCGAGGCTGTGTTTTGCGCTGCGCACGGTTGCGTTACTGTTTCTTAGCAGAGATTGTCCCAGATCCAGAAGTCCCCCATCGGCATCGATATCTGCCAGGATCTTATCCAGTTTATTCAGCATCTGCCCTGCTTGAGCGATCATTGCCATCATGCTGGTGGGCTTTTCACCCCTCTGCTGATATGCCAGATCAAGGTAATTATCCGCTTTCACCGGCATTATATTCAGGCTTTTGCTGCCCATCAGGCTGTCCTCGATGTAAAATCGGCTGCCGGCGGGAATGCGGATATTCCGGGAGATTTTTCCACTTACCAGTATACCGTCCTTGTGCAGTTGAACACTTTTCACTCTGCCGGCTTCCATGCCGCGAAACATTATCTTGTCTCCCGTCTCCAAACCCATCACATCGGAAAAAACCACTTGCAACACCTGTTGTTTCTTCATGGAAATCCGGTTTGTAAGCCACAGATAACCAAACAGCATGATCAGGAGTATCACAACGGTCCAGACGCCGGTCTTGATGCGTGTACTGCGTAGGTGTTGATAAAATTTTGCCACAGAGCCGCCTTCTTATGTTTTTAGTTTTTTCTTCTCTGCCGCGGGGAAGAGAATGTTGTTCAGGATCAGCCGGTAACCCGGGGAGTTTTTGTGCAGATCCAATATCGTTTCGGGATCTCCCACCATGTGCTGATAGTCTTCGGGATCGTGACCGCCATAGAAGGTGAAAGTGCCTTTGCCCAAGTTGCCGTGAATGTACTTTACATCGCTCTGAGAAGGTACTTCCGCCAGGATGATTACGCTTTTCTTCACCTTATCCCGAAAGAAAGAGGTGGTTTGCCCCATAAATCCGTTGATGATGTTTGTATGGCTTTGGGTCAGCATTGTGGGCACGGGATCGTATTTGGCAGAGAAATCGAAGAGCTGAAAATAGTCCCCCTCAGCACCGCGCAACTTGCTGTAGTCGCTGGCATCGATATCTGAAAATTCATATTCAAAAGGACTCGTCTTCAGCTTGAAGTTCTCAAAGGCGAAACAGCGATCATAATTCAGACGATCCCCATAATCCGCTTCGATGCCGTCACCGTCGATCATGGCATCAACCACATCTATTCCCCTGGCTGCCAAAGCGATATCGATGGTATCCACCGCTCCGCACATGGCAAAGAGAAATCCCCCGGAGCTTACAAATTCCCTGATCTTCAGGGCAATGTCGTGCTTCAGTTGCCACACTTTTTGATAGCCGTGTTTGGCGGCCATGGCCTCATTTACCTTTACGTCATTCTGATACCATTCGGTGTGACGATAGGAAGCGTAAAACTTGCCATATTGCCCGGTGAAATCTTCATGATGCAGATGCAACCAATCGTAATCGTTCAATTTTCCGCTAAGTACCTCATCATCCCAGAGCCGGTCGTAATCGATCTCCGCATATTCCAGCGCCATGCTCACCGCATCGTCCCAAGGCAAGGTGTTGGGTGGGATGTATACGGCGATCTTGGGCTCTTTCTCCAAGGTTACTGCCTCCATATTGGCTTCTTGAATCTCTTGATAGATGGCGGCTGTTTCTGCGGATGAAATGTTTTCATAGCGCACTCCCCGGATGTTGCAGATGGCGATCGTCTCCGGTGCGCCCGGCATTAGAAAACTACCGCCCCTATAGTTCAGGAGCCATTTCACTGTCAACTGATTCTTCAAGGCTTCAAAGGCTACCCCATATGCTTTGAGATGGTTCGTCTGCCCGCGATCCATCGGGATCAGGATCTCGGCAACCGCGGCTTCTGCAATGAGCAAGATCAGTAACAGAAGAATAGCTGTTCTAAGGGCTTTGATTGGGTGGGGCATTGCTCGAACTCATCTCCTTTGTGGCATTTTTTACCATTGATATACCATGGTTCCTGTCATTTTCCTGCATAGGCATGGATAATGTCAAGGAAAATCTGCTTTTCGGCACCTGCGGCCGGCTCTTAGTGCGTAGCTGGCGACCATTTGAGAATAGGCGGTACGGCGACCGCCTGAACAGTAGGGCGCTCATCGTAGCGCCCAGTGCGGAGTTGGGAGGGGCTTGTGAAGGTTGAGG
>ENA-UOOM01000723-UOOM01000723.1-fermentation-metagenome-genome-assembly--contig:-NODE-723-length-35332-cov-20.750631_pt1 | contig 35332 bp, 32 predicted proteins | sample MGYA00245781_ERZ724031 | MGnify/ENA primary metagenome ERZ724031 (study PRJEB28704, sample SAMN03018317) | fermentation metagenome | biome: anthropogenic terrestrial biome; feature: soil; material... | reverse complement strand
TAATGTACGTTTATAACAACTCCTTTTTAAATGGGTTCAAATTGTTTTTTAAAACTTATAAAAGTAGGTATTCTTTTTTAAAAAGAATAAAATATAGAGTCAAATATCTATCTTTGAATAAATTTTTCAAAACTCAATTATGACAAAACGTTTTATATTCAGCTGCCTGTTCTTTGTTGGTATGGCGGTAACGATCTATGCTTCGAAAGTAGATACGGTTAAGATTTTCAGCCCATCTATGAAAAAAGAGATTAAAGCGGTGGTGATAACTCCCGATTCTTACTCTAAAAAATCGGAATTTCCGGTTCTTTATTTATTACATGGCTACAGCGATAATTATGGAGGATGGGTTACCAAAGCGCCTGCGGTTAAAGAACTGGCCGATGTGCATAATATGATTATCGTTTGCCCGGACGGAGCTTACGGAAGCTGGTATTTTGATAGTCCTGTTGATCCGGAATTCAAATTTGAAACGTTTGTTTCGAAAGAACTGATAGATTGGGCCGATAAAAACTACAAAACTGTTAAGAGCCGTGAAGGCCGCGCCATAACCGGACTAAGTATGGGTGGGCACGGCGGTTTGTATTTGGGTTTCCGACATCAGGATATTTTTGGCGCTTGCGGAAGTATGAGCGGCGGAGTAGATATCCGTCCGTTTTCAAATAACTGGGATTTATCCAAATGGTTGGGTTCACAACGCGAATATCCTGATAATTGGGAGAGAAACACTGTAATGAATCAACTACATTTACTAACGCCGAATTCCACTAAAATAATTATCGATTGCGGTACCGGTGATTTCTTTTATGATGTTAACGAAAAACTGCATCGTGAACTACTTTATAGAAATATTCCGCACGATTATATTTCCCGTCCTGGCGTGCATAATTGGGAATATTGGGCAAATGCCATTAAATATCAGGTGTTGTTTTTTAGTGAGTATTTTAAAGAGAAGAAATAGCTGGTTTTTATAATTTAGTTATCGTTTCCTCTAATGAAAATGTACAGTGCGGTTTCAAACCACACTGTACATAAATCCTTCATAGCCTGTAGTAAATTCAAACTAGACGTAAAAAAGATATAACTCGAATTCTCAATGCAAATTCAGTTGTATATCAATATAATGAGGGGGAATGAATCCTCCCGGTCTGTTTCTTGTGCACTGCTCAGCTATCAGACGATTGCTGCCAAATGTTGATATTACCGTCTTTGGCATATCGGTCAATTTCGTTGAGTTCGTCGTGCGAAAAATCGAGGTTATTGATAGCTCCTGCACAATCAATAACCTGCTCTACACGACTTGCTCCTATAAGGGCCGATGTTACACGTCCATTTCGTAATACCCACGCAATTGCCATTTGAGCAAGTGTTTGTCCACGTCTTTGGGCAATAGCGTTCAGCGCCTTTATATTAACAATATTTGCTTCGTTCAGGAAATTAGTGCTTAACGAACCGCCTTGACTTGCACGGCTGTCGGATGGAATATCACCCTTCAGATATTTGTCGGATAGCATTCCCTGTGCGAGCGGCGAAAATACGATAGAGCCCAACCCCAAATCATCTAGCGTATCAAGCAGTCCATCCGTTTCTATCCAACGGTTTAGCATTGAATAACTGGGTTGATGAATGACGAATGGTGTTCCAAGTGATTTTAAAATCGCATAAGCTTCACGCGTTCTTTTAGCGTTGTATGACGATATACCTACATATAATGCTTTTCCCGAACGAACTATTTGATCCAGAGCCATCATCGTTTCTTCAAGTGGAGTATTGGGGTCAACCCGGTGTGAGTAGAAAATATCCACGTAATCTACGCCGAGTCGTTTGAGCGATTGGTCGCAACTTGATATCAGGTATTTGCGGCTTCCCCATTCACCGTATGGTCCGGGCCACATCAGATACCCTGCTTTGGATGAGATAATTAACTCATCCCTCAATCCATGGAATTCTTCTCGCAGGATCCTTCCAAATGCAATTTCGGCGCTTCCCGGAGGTGGACCGTAGTTGTTGGCTAAATCAAAATGGGTAATACCAAGATCAAATGCTGTTGTACAGATTTTGGCTTTTACTTGATGCGCAACATTGTCACCGAAATTATGCCATAAACCGAGTGAAATGGCAGGCAATAGCAAACCGCTTTTCCCTGTTCGGTTGTAGATCATTTTGTTGTAACGGTTTTCATCTGGAATGTACGTCATAAATGTTCGTGTTTTAGATTATTTATTGTGTATGATAGTTCTTTTATAATAAAAGATATTTAAAACAAAAGGCTGTAAGGCAAAGACTGATATTTTTTGTCTATTTTACAAAGCTATACTATTCTTTTTTACGTTGTATATTTCTACAATGGATGGAAGCTTGATAGTGTTGAAAGCAAATCCTTCATCAATAATATAAAATCAATTTTTAGGTTCAGCGTAAATCCTGAACTTGGCACTGTTGTAATAGTCCATTTTCAGATAATCTATAAGCGCAATATTGGATGTTTTTGTTATCCATATACACACTGGAACAGTGTTCGCTTGTGGACTTTTGAATAGAGTTTTATATTTTTCCATCAACAAATCTTTATTGTCATTTTCGATGTAAGTTGGTTGGGAGTAGATTTTGCAGATATAGTCATAAAGAATTTTTTTTGTTTCTCCTGCATAATCAAAATCTCCCTGATCTTTATCATTCATATGCAATAAGGTTACAGAAGTGATGCCATCATTTTTTGTTTTACGGGTGGAAAAATTGTAATTTGAAAATGCGTCGTGATATCCGATATTATATTTATCAGAGTCCGTAATTTCTGCCCAATCATACCCCAGAAAATCTTTACTGTTGGTGATACCAAAGTTGATTGAATCTTTCTGAACGATTTGGTTATTTTTATACCCAAAGAGATATATTGTGTAGCTCCCCGGATAAAAAAAGTTTGTAGACCAATTAAAGATGAAATTGGAGGAACTTGGCGTATGACTATACAGTTTTTGCGTTCCTTGTATGTTTTTTACGTTCCATACAAGCGAATCGTATGTTTCTCGCAATTCCAAAAAATCGAAATCATTATTGGAAACGAAATAAAAATTTGCAAGTTCGAATATTTCGGCAGTTTCTTTTTCGCTTTTAAAACTGATTTTTAGTCTGTTGCTCTTTTCTGTGATTTCATCTTCATTTTTTGTACAAGAAATTAAAAGAATTATTGTCACTAGAATAAAAGCCGGTATGTTTTTCATTTTATTTATGTTTTTCCAAAGATAAATATATTTTTAAGATTGGTAAAATTGAATTTTAAACATCACTCAAATTCAACACAATCTTCTGATGGTACGTGTACTGCGGCTGCTTGTTGATATACGAGTTTTCCGCCCAAGTGCCCTGTATATAAAATTGTAGCAATACCCGATAATGCCATTACTATACAAAGAATTCCCAATCCTTTCCTAATGCTCTTGTTCTTAACAAAATACCCTTTTTTGTATTTGCTGTTTGCAAATTCGATAATTGTTATTGCAGTGAATATTATTGCAGTGAGTTTTGCAAATGTCTCGTGCGAGTGAACAACAGTTGGGTCACATAATGTCCTTCCTACTACTTCATACGCCATCTGACCGGTTATTACGGCAGCCCAGGCACCCAACGTACCTATTGTGAGCATAAGAAGTGCTGTGAAATGGAGTTGCTGATTATATGACGGAAAAAGATTTGCCCTTCTTGCAACCAAAACAAGCGAACCGATTAAGAACAGCGCTATGGGAAAATGAACGAACAGAGGATGAATAACCTCTGTCCGCCACATATCTGGAAGTTGTTCCATACTGTTGTTACTATTTTATATCTACTCGTAGTGGATCAAGTCTTTTGCCGACTTTCTCTACTGTAACTTCCACAAGCTGGCCAACCTTTAAGGCTGAGAACTCAACGGCTGTGCCGTTTTGGGTGAGATTTGTAGCATCAGTGAAATAAAGTTCCAGCGTTTTATTATCGGGAGTTTTTACGTAGATTTCCCTTTCATCGGGATTTACTTCCGATATGGTTCCGTTATATGTGCCGCTTTCAACAACTTCACCCTTATGTCCGCCACATGCAGTTAATACGAATAAGAATAACAAAGCACCTGCCAATGTTATCGATAATTTTTTAGCCATAATTTTATTTTTTAGAGTTTTAAACTGTGTATTTAAAACATAAAAAGCGACAAAAAAGTTCGGATTTAGAATTATATTATGACGCAGACAATAAGTCTATAATTTGGAAACAAAATTTAGCTTTTGAGTTCAAATTTTCATTGTTTTCGTATACGTATCGTGGAAAAAGATAAGCATGGCATTTTCGGTTTTCAATTCATCAAAAAATCGTTTCTTCTCTTCCATGGCCAATGCAGCGTTATTGTCGTATGCCGAAAGCCAACCGTATGGTAAATGAGCGGAAGTGGGTACAATATCGGCAGGGAAAACGATTTTTTTACTGTCGTTATCGAAGAAAACGGCTATCTGTCCGGGTGTGTGTCCATCATAAAGTTTTAGGCTAATATTCTCGCAAATATTTGTGTCAGAGTCAATTAATCGCAATTGGCCAGTTTCGTAAACAGGTTCGATATTTTCTGTGAAAAACGAACTTTTCTCGTACATCACCGGATTTCTATAATTCTTCCATTGAGCCTGGCTTAGCCAATAAGTGGCCTTAGGGAACGTCGGCACAACTTCTCCTTTATCATTAAAAACAGTTCCACCACCGCAATGGTCGAAATGCAGGTGTGTGAGTACTACATCGGTAACTTCATCGGCCATGTAACCGATATTTTCAATCTCCGTTACCAAATTCTTTAAATTGTGTGGTTGATAATATTTTAGTTTATCCAACTGTTTATCGCCTGCACCGCAATCTACCAAGATTTTTCGATCATCGGTTTCAATAAAAAGGCATCGCATTGTCATCAGACACATATTATTGTGGTTGCACGGATATCGCTTTTGCCAGTATTTTTTTGGAATAGGGCCAAACATAGCGCCACCGTCCGCAAAGAAATAACCTGTTTCAATTATATGGAAGTTTGCCATTTTCGTAGTACTTTTGTGCAAAATTAAAAATAAAAGTTCAGAGTTTACAGTTCAGGGTTCAAAGTTAGGATTGAACTTCTTACTTTAAATTTTAAACATTGTAATCATGGCAATTTACACCGGCTCAAACAAGCATCTTGGCGGAACTGAAACCGTTACTAAAAAAGAAACATTTTATTACGGATTGGTTCAAAAAAATGTTCTGGTAACAGGTTCAAACGGGCAATTGGGAATGGAGTTACAGCAATTATCGGAAAAAACAGGTACTCCATTCCGGTTTTTCTTTACCGATTTTGATCTGCTGGATATTACAGATGCCGAGCAAATTAATTACTATGTGGAAGAAAATTCCATAGAATACATTATCAATTGCGCTGCTTACACAGCAGTGGATAAGGCGGAATCCGATGAGCAGACCGCATATAAGGTGAACTATACCGGAGCTGAGAATCTGGCAAAATCGGGTGCGAAAATTATTCATATCTCCACCGATTATGTTTTTGACGGCACTGCAAAGGCTCCTTATAAAGAAGATGCAGTAACCAATCCGGTTTCGGTTTACGGTAAGGCGAAACTGAAAGGTGAAGAAGCAATAAAAGAATTTGCCAAAGATTGGGTGATTATCCGTACATCATGGTTGTATTCAGAATTTGGGAATAATTTCGTGAAAACGATGCTTCGCTTGATGAATGAACGCGATGAACTCAACATCGTCGCTGATCAACACGGAACACCTACTTATGCCGCTGATCTTGCAGAAATGATATTCGTTATTCTCGAATCAAGCGAATGGAAATCCGGAGTTTATCATTTCTCCAATTTGGGCGAAACAACCTGGTTCGGCTTCACTGAAAAGATAAAAGAACTGGCTGCCGTAAACGGTTGTCGACTAAATCCAATTCTAACCAAAGAATATAAAACTGACGCCGTACGGCCGATGTACAGTGTAATGGATAAATCAAAAATTCAATCTGCATTCAGTGTTATCATTCCACAGTGGGAAGAAGCGCTTGGAAGATGTTTAAAAAAAATAATTTGAAATTAGAAACTTCCTACCGTCAGCATGACGTTTTGCCAATTTATTTGTCTGTCATTCCGGACGAAGAGAAGAATCTTATGCTATCAGTCAATTTATGTTATTGAAACAAGAAATACAACGCCGGCGCACGTTCGCCATCATTAGTCACCCCGACGCGGGGAAAACCACATTAACGGAGAAATTATTGCTTTTCGGCGGTGCCATTCACGTGGCGGGAGCCGTAAAATCGAATAAAATAAAGAAAACAGCCACTTCCGACTGGATGGAAATCGAGAAACAGCGTGGAATATCCGTCGCCACATCTGTAATGGGATTTGAATACAATGACCATAAAATAAATATTCTTGATACTCCTGGCCACCAGGATTTTGCCGAAGATACATATCGCACGCTTACGGCTGTGGATAGTGTTATTGTGGTGGTAGACGTAGCAAAAGGTGTGGAAACACAAACCCGGAAACTTATGGAAGTTTGTCGGATGCGCCATACGCCGGTGATGATTTTTGTGAACAAACTCGACCGTGAAGGACGTGATCCGTTCGAAATTCTGGATGAACTGGAAGCAGAACTGCAAATCAGCGTGCGGCCGTTGAGCTGGCCGATAGATATGGGCGAACGCTTCAAGGGTGTCTATAATTTGTTTGAGAATTGTCTCGATCTTTATCAGCCAAGCAAACAGATAGTAACCGAATCAGTTCATTTGGACATTCAGTCGCCTGAACTTGAGAAACATATCGGTGGTAATTTATCGAAAAAGCTACGCGATGATGTGGAATTGTTAACCGAAGTTTATCCTGAGTTTGATAGGGATGAATACCTTGCCGGACGGCTTGCACCTGTGTTCTTTGGTTCAGCGCTTAACAATTTCGGTGTGAAAGAACTGTTGGATTGCTTTGTGCAGATTGCACCATCGCCTAAGCCTATACAAGCCGAAGAGCGGGTGGTTGATCCTTATGAGGAACCCTTTTCGGGATTTATCTTTAAAATTCATGCCAATATGGATCCAAACCATCGGTCGTGTATCGCGTTTGTGAAAGTGTGTTCGGGAAAATTTGAACGCAATGTCAATTACAAACACATCCGATTCAACCGCTTGATGAGGTTCTCATCACCAACGGCGTTCATGGCACAGAAAAAAGAGATTTTAGACGAAGCCTACGCCGGTGATATTGTGGGTTTACCTGATAATGGAGGGACTTTCAAAATAGGAGATACCCTTACATCGGGCGAAGAACTTCATTTTAAAGGACTTCCAAGCTTCTCGCCAGAAATGTTCAAATATATCGAAAATGCCGATCCGATGAAGTCAAAGCAACTTCAACGAGGTATTGATCAGTTGATGGACGAGGGTGTGGCTCAGCTTTTTGTCAACCAGTTTAACGGACGAAAAATCATCGGGACTGTTGGGCAGCTCCAGTTTGAAGTAATTCAGTATCGTTTGTTGCATGAGTACGGTGCTCAATGTCGTTGGGAGCCCATCAGCCTTTTCAAAGCGTGCTGGATTGAGAGTGATGATGCTGCACAGTTGGTCGATTTTAAGAAGCGGAAATATCAATATATGGCTTCTGACAAAGAGGGTAGGGATGTCTTCTTGGCTGAATCGAATTATTTGTTAATGATGGCGCAACAAGATTTTAAAAATATTAAATTCCACTTCAATTCCGAGTTTTGAGATATGACAATTTTTTCAAAGTTTTAAACCTGGACAAAAGTGTGACTCAAAGATTCCTCACTGTTAGTCGACGAATCAGGATGAGAAATTGATATTATATTTTTTAAGATGAGTTTGTTGCCTTATTCTGTAATTCCCATGCTTTTCAGCAGATATGAAGCATTCATTGTCTTTGCAATACCGTGTTGCAGTTTATAATCGAATGATAGAATATCGTTTTCGATTCTCGCATCGAAGTGGAAATTTTTAATTTCTTGAGGAAACTCGTTTTCCAATTCTCCCAATGCCAAATCGTGAGTAGCAATAATACCGTTTCCTCCCAGTTTCAGCAATCGTTTCATGAGTTGTAAAGATCCTTTTTGTTTGTCCTGAGAATTTGTGCCCTTTAAAATTTCATCCAAAATAATAAACAATCCCTGTTTACCCGACTCCAATCGCTCTATAATCATTTTCAGTCGTTTTAATTCGGCAAAGAAGTACGATTCACTGTTTACGAGCGAGTCTGCGGTGCGGAGATTGGTAAGCAGTTGTCCCGGCATAAAAGTCATATTATCTGTGTATACCGGCAGCCCGATTGATGCGAGCAGGTGGTTTACGCCAACCGTACGCAGATAGGTACTTTTCCCTGCCATGTTGGCACCGGTAACGATCATAAAGTAAGGTTTCCGGGATATGTCGATGTCGTTTTTTACACATTTCTCGCGTGGAATAAGTGGGTGTCCTAATGCTTTTCCTGTGAAACAAAATGTATCGGAAATTTCGGGAAATGTGTATTCCGGTCTATTGACAGCAAATGTACTTAGAGAAATAAGTGCATCGAATTCGGCTAAAACGGAGAACCAGGTTTGTGTTTTTATACCGTTTGTTTTTAGCCAGTTCCCGATCTTCAATGAGTAAAGCACATTCCATAATAATGGATTTACAATTAGCAAAACAGGAAAAGCAAACGCCGAATTGAGGTTTTGAATATGACTTGCCAGTTGTTTAATGCGTTGTGATGCCGATCTCTCTCCCTTAATTTTTTTCTGTAAACTCTCTAGTAATTCACTCTCAAATTGCGTATTTTCTATTTGCTTGAATAGTTGTGAATATGCTAATAATGTAGTCGCCTTTTTATCAAAGGTAGTCCATAAAACACTTACTTTTTTCATCGGAATAATTGATATTGCCAATGTGATAGTGTATAATAATCCAAGCCAATTACCGGGTATTATCCCGGCGATTGACAAAATAATACAGAGCACATAAATACCAGGGATGGCTATAATTAAAAGTCTCCAAACAGATGGATTCCGGAAAATCGATTTCTCTGCAAATTTGTTTTTTATTTCTTCTGTATTTGAAACTGAATCACCCGATAAACAGCCTGTAACACGAAAGTCCAGGCAGAAGTCTTCCTTTTCTGTAAGCTCGGCGATGGCGCGCTGTCGCGCAAGTATCGCATTTTTTTCAGTTAAAGGATTTTCCAATGTATCGGCAAGCTTTTGTTGACCGATTTTTAGCGAAGTCCGGTTGATAATCTGTACCACAGAATTATTTCCAAAAATATCCAAATCGAAACTGAAATCGTGAGCCGGATTTATTCGCTCCGGTATACCGTTAAAAGGCGAAAAGTCGTTTCCAAACGCCTTCAGTTCATCTTCAGCTATTTTTTGGGTTGTTTCAGTGCGATCCTTTTCAGTCGAAAGCCTTGCATGACGGCGTAACAGCAGTAGAAAAGCAATAATTACCGTCACTAAAACTGTGGCAAGCCAAACATATTTTACAAACATAAAATACGCGATAACAGCAATAATCAGGAAAACGATTAATCGAAAGATGCTGTTTGTTAAAAGGCTTTTTCTGAGTTTTTCAGCTTTTTCTTTGTTTATATCGGCTAACTTCTTGTAAATTTCCAGGCGTTGCTTATAAGTTATAGCTTTATTTATCATACCTTTTCAGCCGGATTTGACAAATGAACAGTCATTTGAGGGAACGGAATCACCAATCCTTTTTCGTTAATCTGTTTATAGATTTCTTCGTTCAAATCGTGTGTTACTGCCCAAAAATTATTCTGTTTCACCCAAACACGAAGTGCGAAATCGATAGAATGTTCATTCATTTTTGTCATTCTGGCAAATGGCTCAGGATTTTCCAATACCATTGTATTCGCTTTTGCAATGTCGAGCAGCATCTTTTTGACTATTTCCGCATCTGTTCCATACTCAATGCTTGTTGTGATATCTACACGCCTGGTTGTCTGGGTACTGAAGTTGGTTATATTTCCTGTCGATAAAGGTCCGTTTGGAATGTAAATGGTTTTATTATCCGCTGTTGTAAGAGTAGTGTACAGAATGCCGATGCTTTGAACTGTTCCCGCTAAATTCTGAGCCTCAATGTAGTCACCAATTCTAAACGGTTTATTAAAAAGTAGCATAACTCCACCGGCAAAATTTGCCAGATTATCTTTTACGGCTAAACCGATAGCCAATCCGGCCGAGCCGATAAGTGCAGCAATTGATATTGTTTGTGCTCCAACAATATTTATTATAAATATGATAAGGAGCAGGTAAAGGAAAAAGTCCAATACATTTTTTAAAAAACCTTTCAATGCAGTATCTATTTGTCTTCTCGACATAACCTGATCGGCAAGCTTTCGGATTTTCCCAATTATCCATTTCCCGATAAAAAAAAGAAGTAATGCTACGAGAATCTTTCCAAGAAAATCAATACCCCACATGATTAATTGACTTCCCAGGTCTTCGAATCGACCTTCCTTGATCATTTTAGCTGTTCTTTCACTCGTTTTTACGATTGTCGAATCGGCTGAGTTAAAGATATTTAATGGCATATTTGTTCTTTTAATTAAATTTGGGGAACAAAGTTACGAAAAATAGAGTAATTTTGCTTTTTACTTGATTTTATTATAAAAATGAAATATTTAACGGGCTTATTTGCAGTGTTCTTTTATGTGTCACTGTCTGCACAGGGCAATGCTTATTTTGAATGGGTTGATAAATCGGCCAAGCATATCGAAAACAATCAGCTCGATAGTGCTATGTACGCTTTGCAAAGCGCTATGAAATTAGATCCTGCAAACGAAAACAATGCTGTTCTTCTGTTGAATTTAGGCATTTTGCAACGTCAGTTGAGATTGACTGATGATGCCTATATTTCACTGACAGCGGCAATTGCAAATAATCCTGATCCAATTCTGGTTTTGCATAATCGTGCATCACTTTTGTGCGATTTGAACAGGTTTAATGAGGCTATGGAAGATTATAATTCCATTATCCGGAAACAACCCTCCAACGTGGAAGCATATTATCGTCGCGGGTTGTTGTTCTTGGAACAAAATGATCGAAAAAGTGCTGAAGCCGATTTTAAGACTTGTGAAAGTATCGATCCTAATAATTTATTTACTAAACTTAGCAAAGCACTGATTTTTAAACTCGACGATAATTGGACAGAAGCAGAAAAAGTCTACACAGATATTATCAATACAGAAACAAGAATAAATTCGGTATATTATCTCAACCGGGCTGAGTGTTACGTGAATACTGATCGTTTTTCAAAAGCTGCGGCTGACCTTCACACTATAGAAAACAGTGAAAAAGAAAATCCCTATTTCTATATCTTACGAGGCAGACTTCGTTTGGATCAGTTCGATAAATTTGCTGCTAAAGCCGATTTCGAGAAGGCAAAACAGTTGGGTTACGATACAGAACTGGCAAACAAGTGGCTCGAGAGGACAAAGTGAAAACGAAAGTGACCGGGCTGCTTACTGACCGTGAGGAGGGTTGGTTGTGAAACTGACGATAAACCTTTACTTTAAAGTATTTCAGCGTATTCCACTTAATAGTCCACATTCTACCTTGAATCCTTAATGATATCTTCGACTCTCATTTCACCAAAAAAAGCTTAAATTTCTCAAATCTTTTTTGCCATTTAGTGAAACAGTATTACATTTGCATCATTGTTGCATTTGTAGTAATATTGCATTATGACTGTTGAAAATATTTTACATAAACACAATTTAAAGAGCACAGGATGCCGTAAGCTTATTCTAAGCGAGTTGCTGGAAAGTAAAGCTGCGTTGGCTGAAAGCGAAATGAAAGCTTCAATACCGGAACTTTTCAATCGGGTTACATTTTATCGTACGCTTAAAACTCTGGAAGATGCCGGGGCCATTCACAAAATTGTTTTGCAGGACAATACCACCAAATATGCTGTTACGCGTCAGAAATGTCAGGGACAGGACATACATTCACATTTCCATTGCAGCAGGTGTGATGGAGTCTTTTGTCTGCAAAATAATTTACAGTTAAATATCGAATTGCCGCAAGGATTTGTTCGTCACCACGTATCAATGGTTGTCGAAGGACTTTGCGCTGCATGCAATTGATCCCTGATTTCTCCGTATGAAAAAGATTGTTTTGGTTGCGGCTTTTGCCGTTATTTTTCTGTCATCTTACTCTCAGTCGATTACACTTAAGGGCTACGTTTGTGATGCGCTAACGAGAGAATCATTACCGGGTGCTGCTGTTGTTTTACAGCCGGTTGAAATTGTCACTGTTTCCGATGGAAACGGTAATTTCTTTTTCGATTCACCCCAAAAAGGAAATTATACGCTGCAAATTAGTTTTGTAGGTTATAAGCCATTTTCGGAAGATATATACCTGGAATCTGACACAACGATACATTTTCATCTTGAACCGATTTATTTTTCATTGAATGAAGTTGTTGTGAGTGGAAAAAACAGTAGAACTTCATTACCGTCTGCCATTTCGGCGAAAGAGATTGAACGCTCATTTTTCCTGAAAAATAATTCGGTTAACTTTTCAAGTTCACTGGCGAAACTACCGGGAATTTCATCGATGGATATCGGTGCGGGAGCGTCTAAGCCTGTAATTCGTGGTTTAGGATTCAATCGGGTGGTTGTGGCCGATAAAGGAATTATTCAACAAAACCAACAGTGGGGCGCCGATCACGGGTTGGATATCGATCAGTACGATGTGGACAGGGTGTTGATCCACAAAGGCCCGATGTCTCTTTTCTTTGGTTCAGATGCTATCGGCGGTGCTATTGAAATACTTCCTGCAGAAGTGCCGAAAGAAAATATAACATGGGGTGACGTTTCGCTCATCGCTAAATCGAATAATAATCTACTGGGGATAACAACCATGACAAGTCTGAAAAGCGGGAACTGGTTTTTTCGTGGGCGGATAACTGCTCAAACCTTTGCTGATTACCGGGTTCCAACAGATACCATTACTTATCTAACGTGGAAAATGCCTATCCATAACCGCAGGTTGAAAAATACTGCAGGAAGAGAGTTAAATGCATCTTTGGCCCTGAACTACAGTCGTGATAATGTGAGTTCCTGGACATACATAGCCAACATATTCTCTAAAAACGGATTTTTTCCCGGTTCACACGGCATTCCTGATTTAAATCGGTTAGCACCTGATGGAAACTCTTTCAATATTGATTTTCCTTTCAGCACATCCAATCACTTTAAGATTTCTCACGAAACAGATATCAGTTTCGATAATTCTTCATTTTATTTCAACGTTGGTTTTCAGCAAAACGACCGGAAAGAAATGTCTAAATTTCACACCCACTACGCCAATCAGCCGGTACCTGAATCTAATCCTGACCTGGAACTGAACTTTCGATTGAAAACCACTTCATTAAATTCCAGGCTGTTGTTTGATAAAGAAAGCAGATGGAATAAAGTAGTGGGCTTATCTGCCGAAATTCAGCAAAACAGGATAGCAGGTTATTCTTTCTTGATGCCGAATTACGATCGCTATATGGGTAGTGTTTTTTTCGCTTCGACTTACAATATCCGGCAAAATCTGATCCTTACAGGAGGTGTACGCTACGATTTGGGAAAATTGGATACACGTGATTTTTATGACCAAACACTGGCAGATCACCTGAAATCCGGTGGATATAACGAGGTAGATGCTGGCTTTTATGCACAACGTGCTGAGGCATTGGACAAGAATTTTCACTCCTTTTCAGGAGCAGTAGGAGTAGCATATAATTTGAATTCCGAAAATTCGCTTAAAATAAATATCGGAAGGAGCTTTCGTTTACCATCGGCTAATGAGCTGGCATCAAACGGAGTGCATCACGGAGCATTTCGGCACGAAAAAGGAAACCCAAGTCTAAATCCCGAGACGGCGTTGCAGTTCGACTTGGATTATTCTTTCAGCAACAGGGTGTTTAATTTTTCTCTCAATCAGTTCACTACCTATTTTTCGAACTATATTTACCTGAATCCTACTGGAGAATGGTCGGTATTGCCACATGCCGGGCAGATCTATGAATATACTCAGTCACGTGTTTTTTTGATTGGAGGTGAAGTGGAATTGGGTTATCGATTCACGGAAAACTTTTTATTCTCTGCGAATATGGAGTACACGTACAACAAAAATACAAATAACGGTTATCCGTTGCCATTTTCGCCACCCATGAATGTTTTAGCGGCTCTTACTTATTCAGATCACGGAAAAGGCAAATTGATGCAATATTCCGTGAGCTTGGAGAACCAAAACGTTATGCGTCAAAACCGTGTATCTAACAATGAAGAAAAAACGCCCGGCGCATCTCTTTTTAACGTGTTGTGCAGTATGAACTGGAAAGTAAATAACTTCCGCTTTTTTACCGACTTTCAGGTGCAGAATATTTTAGATACATCATTTTACAACCATTTGAGTTTTTATCGAAAGTTAAATGTACCCGAACCGGGACGAAATATTCAGTTTATTTTAAAAATTCCATTCTAAATTTCTTAATAAATTATGAAAAAATTAATATTAGCTACAGTTTTAGTAATTAACGTTGTCATTTTCTCGTCGTGCGAAGAAAAACAGATAGATAGTCAGAAACCTGCCATTAATTTGAAAACACCTGCTGAAGATGAGTTAATCAAACCGGGGACTGAAATTCATTTTGATGCAATGTTGACAGATGATTTGGCGTTAAGATCATACAAAATAAATATTCATGCCTCTTTTGATGGGCATACTCACAGTGCGGGCACACGTGCGGTTACAGATTCTGTTGCATTCGAAAAGACGTGGACCGAGGCCGATTTTATTAAATTAGGTGATGAAGCTATTTTTGGAAAAAAAGAAGTCAACTTGTACCATCATCATATGACAATTCCTGCAGAAATTGGTGGAAAACCTCTTAAAGAAGGTCACTATCATTTCATAATTTACTGTACAGATGAAGCCGGAAACGAATCGTTTTTGGCACGTGAAATTGAAATTTCCTACAATGCTGAAGAACATCTTCCCCATTAAAAACTTCGATAATTGAAAAAAGTGAGAAAACGGGATTATATCTCGTTTTTTTTGTATTATTTTGTGAAATCTATTAAAAACCTGAAATTCATATAAGATGTTTAGATTTATCCCAGGAGTAATATTGACTTTTCTTACACTGCTTTTGCTTTCAGCATGCAGTATGTCAAAAGAGTACAGAGAGATAATGACTGTGAACGGGTCTGTTTCAGTTGATTCGGCAGGTGCGTTTCTTACGCATGAACATCTATTGGTAGATTTTATTGGGGCTGATTCTATTTCAGATGACAGATGGAACAGAGATGAAGTGATCAAAAAAATGCTGCCTTTTTTGTTGGAAGCAAAAGAGGCCGGATGTCGGACCTTTGTGGATTGTACGCCGGATTTTTTGGGACGCGACGTACTTTTACTACAGGAGTTATCGAAAAGATCGGGTGTGAACATTCTCACAAACACCGGTTTTTATGGGGCTGTAGATAACAAATTCATTCCCGGGTTTGCGTTTGATGAAACTGCTGAAGAACTGTCGGAGCGTTGGATAGACGAGTGGAAGAACGGAATTGGAGGAACCGGAATCAAACCGGGGTTTGTGAAAATCGGAGTTAACGGTGATAATTTATCTGAGATGCACGCTAAACTCATAAGTGCTGCTGCTAAAGCACATCTGCATACAGGATTGGTAATTGCATCGCATACCGGACCATCGATTCTCGCTTTTGAACAAATTGCCATATTGGAGAAAGAAGGTGTCTCTCCCGATGCTTTTATATGGGTACATGCGCAGGCTGAAAAAGATTCAAATAAACGTATCGAAGCTGCTCATCGGGGTGCTTGGGTCAGCTTAGATGGTTTGAGTGATGATAATATTTCTGATTATGTTCGAATGATAAAAGAACTAAAAGAAGAGAACTTGTTACACAGAGTGCTATTGTCGCACGATGCCGGCTGGTTCGATCCGGCTAAACCCGATGGAGGAGAAGTTCGAGGATTTACAACTCTCTTTAAGAAGCTAGTGCCCGCTTTATTAAACGATGGATTCTCACAAGAAGATATCCATCTTCTGTTGGAGCAAAATCCGGCTAAAGCATTCGAAATTAAAGTAAGATTGCCAAATAGCTAAGTTACTTTTTTTTATCGTTGTATTTTTGTCTATTTTATATTGACCGAGAATGAATCGGAGTTGATTGAGCTTAAAACGGGGGGTATTCCTGTTTAACATCGTCTGATCTTGATCTATCTCTATCTCTTAAAAATAGAATACTTTATAAATAAATTACATAACTTTTTAAAATTTTCAAGAAAATGAAAACAGCATGGGTTTATCTGTTAGCAACGCTTTTCCTTGTTTCCTGTGGAGCAACACGTTCTGCAAAAAACAATGAATTAACAAGTAAAGAGGAAAAACAAGGATGGACACTTTTGTTTAACGGTAAAGATTTTACAGGATGGCGTCAGTACAACGGTAATAGCGTTCCTGATAACTGGACAATTGAAGACAATGCCATGAAAGTATTTAAAGGTCCCAACGCAAGACCCGGACAAGGTGTGGGCGGCGATTTAATTTATTTTGCCAAGAAATTTAGAAATTTTGAATTATCGATTGATTGGAAAGCTGAGAAAGAAGCCAATTCGGGGATTTTTTACAACGTGCGTGAAGAAAAGAGCAAAGCCATATACAGTTCTGCTCCCGAAGTTCAGATTTTGGACAATGAAAACGCCAGTGATAATAAGATTGACAGCCATTTGGCGGGTTCGCTCTATGATATGTTACCTGCTGATCCTAAAACAGTAAACCCATACGGAGAATGGAACACGATAGTTATTCGTGTGGATAAAGGCAGAGTTACCCATACTCAAAATGGAATTAAAGTTGTTGAATATAGATTGTGGACAGCCGATTGGGACAGAATGGTGGAAAATAGCAAATTCAAAAGTTTCCCCGGATTTCAGGAAGGTATCTCAAGAGAAGGTTATATCGGCTTGCAAGATCATGGATATGCAATTTGGTTCAAAAATGTGAAAATCAGAGAACTCTGATGCATTAAAACACCTATTTTACAAAAACTTTCCACTTTTATTTATTTTTCAAAACAAAAAAATGTAGATTTGCGTTTGAATTAAAGAAATAATCAAAACCCAAAATTCGATATCAGATATGAAGTGGATAAATAGAAGCGACAGCCAGGCCAATTACGAAGATCGTCGTGGCAGGGGAATGAAACGTGGTGCTGCATTTGGCGGTGTAGGAATGATTATTGTTGCCATTATCGCTCTGCTGCTGGGGAAAAATCCTTTTCAGGCCATTGATATGGTAAACAGTGTAGTTCCCGGCCAAACATCAGAAGAAGTGGTTGACCAGTCTCGTATAAACGAAAACGAAGACCTGAAAGTGTTCACCCTCGGCGTATTTAACAGTGCAAATGATGTTTGGACAGAGCTGTTCAAAAAACAAATGGGAGAGAGCTATCGCCCACCCACGTTGGTAACTTTTACCGATGCCACAAGTTCGGGTTGCGGACATGCATCTTCTGCGGTAGGTCCATTTTATTGCCCTGCTGATGAAAAAGTGTACATCGATTTAAACTTTTTTCACCAGTTGATTCGTGATTACGGTGCGCGGGGTGAAATGGCAATAGCTTACGTAACGGCACACGAAGTTGGGCATCATGTGCAGAAATTATTAGGTATTATGGATCAGGTGAATCAGTATCGTGGCCGCATAAGCGAAGCAGAGTTTAACAGACTTATGGTTAAGCTGGAGCTTCAGGCTGACTTTTTTGCCGGACTGTGGGCAAATCAGGCTCAGCGAATGAATACGATTCTCATCGAAGACGGTGACCTTGAGTCGGCAATTAGTGCAACTACTGCAGTAGGCGATGACACATTGCAAAAACAAGCGATGGGCTATACAGTCCCCGATTCTTTCACGCACGGAACAGCGGCGCAACGTACAGCATGGTATAAGAAAGGCTTCTTAACAGGAGATGTTCGTCAGGGTGATACGTTTAATGATCCGAGCTTAAGATAAAAGCTCTGCAAAAGAATTTAAAACGCCTCGTATGAGGCGTTTTTTGTTTTTGTTCACACTAACCCAATAAGTGTGTAAGCACTACAATAACAGGTTGCTACGATTGTTTTCTGATTTACCGTGACATTGCTTATTCATCGTGGAATTAATTTTTTATTAAAAATACCATAAACGTGGTATTTCAGAAACAAAACACACACCTTACCTTTGTGTGGTAAAGCGTAAAGTTTTGCAAAGTAAATTTAAAGGTATAAAACTATGAACATTAAAATCAATCCACATCAAAACTTGATTTTTCTCATAGATGGGAAACTTATTAAGTTGTTATTTCAGCGGAAAGCAAATCAAATCGATCTTTCTTCTCCTTCCTCTTCTACTACCGCCCTTCCTTGTTGTACACGAATGTGTATGTGCTAACTACTTCCCCCTCTTTCTGAATTTCTGACTCTTTTTAAATTTCTATAGAATTACGCCATTCAGTAGTTCTAAATGACTCTGTGTATTGTTTTTGTAAAATTTTTCACACAGAGATATATTCCAATTAATAATCAAAATAAAGATCACTCAAAATGAAAAAAAGTATAATTATCTATATTACAGCTGTATTTCTTATTTTTTCTATAACTGTAGCAGCTCAAAATTCCAGATCAAAAGACAAAGTAATTGTTAAAAGTGAACAATTCATAACACCCCTTTTGAAAAAATGGATTTCAGATTTCAAAGTAATTAATCCGGATATTCAAATTGAACTTGCGTCAAATAATACCCGGGCAGAAGATATTGATGTCTTTCTGACAGGCTCGGGTAACCTTATAAACGTGGAAGAGAAGAACAAAAGCCGGGCAATTTCTTCAGTAGGGCGTTATGCGATTCTTCCGGTTGCAAACATCCGGAATCCCTACTTGCAGGAAATTAAAAAAAAGAAAATAAACTCGAAGCAATTGAAAGATTTATTTTTTGAAGAAAGTGTTCTCGCAGTCAGCAATAAGTCGAAAAAGGAAGAGATTTCAAACGTGACTGTTTATTCCGGTAACAACTCCAAATCAGGTGCAGAAACTTTTGCGGCTCACTTTGGTTTTCCAGGCGAAGATATTAAAGGAAAAAAAATTGTTGGAGACGATATTTTCTTAATTCAAGCAATTCAAAAAGACAATACCGGGCTTAGCTTCAATAAAATAAGTTATTTGTTTGATGGCGATACGCGTAAATTAAAGAATGATTTAGCGATACTTCCATTAGATGTGAAAAGAGATTTGTCTGATGCACTTGCCAACGCAAATATCGATGAGTTACTACAATTATTGGAAAGAGAAAAATCGGACTTAATTCCTGTTGCAGATATAAAATTCTCTTATGAAAATGATAACGCGGAGATTATTAATTTCATAAAATGGATACTTTCAGACGGTCAGGAATTTAATCACCAATTCGGATTTCTTAATCTTGAACCTGCGGAACTTGCGTTAGAAATAAAAAAACTCGATGATATCTATCTAACATCATCGAACTGAAATAATTATGAAATATTAGAACATGACAATGGATAAGAATATAACATCGTCAATATACAAGAGAATTGAAGTTCTTACTTATAGAAATATATTTCTTTTGATTTTTACAGCATTTTGTTTTTTGGAAAGTTTTGGTCAAATTACATTGCGCGGCAAAGTGGTAGATGAAATCAATGAGCCCGTAATAGGCGCATCGGTATTTGTAAAATCTACTCAAACGGGTACAGTTACAGATGCGGATGGCAACTTTAGTTTTTCAACTACAAATGCATTACCAATAACTCTTTCTGTAGGCTTTTTGGGGTACAGAACCCGGGAAATTGATATCTACGATGCCGGGATATCGGCAGTGATCACGCTTGTGGAAGATATAAATGTGTTGGATGAAATGGTAGTTGTAGGATACACCACGGTTAGAAAGTCCGATTACACGGGTTCCGTAGCTGTGGTTAGTGGTCAAAAACTGGAAAAACTTCAGATTACATCTGTAGGAAAGGCACTACAAGGAAACGTACCGGGGCTTCAGTCCATTGCACAAGCAGGACAGCCGGGTGCAGATGCAGCAATTTACGTTCGGGGTATAGGCTCTGTAAACGCTTCAACATCACCACTTTTTGTGATTGACGGAGTGCCGGATGCAAATCCGAACAACATCAGTGGAAAAGATATCCAGTCTATCTCTATATTAAAAGATGCAACCGCGAGTGCATTGTACGGTTCAAGAGGAGCAAACGGGGTAATCGTGATAACCACCAAATCCGGAAGGTTGAATACTAAACCAATAGTAAACGTATCCACAAGCCTGGGATTTACCGATAGAGCAGTGAAGGATTACGAATATCTGTCGCCCCGGGAGTATTACGAATTACAGTGGGAAGCATTACGTAATACTCAAGTAGATCAGGGAAAATCTGCGTCGGAAGCAGCACTTTATGCATCTAATTATTTAGTTGACGGCTCCCTTAAGGTAAACATTTTTGGACCAGAGTATCCAATTCCGGTTGGAACTGACGGAAAGTTGGTTGCAGGGGCAGTTCCGCTTTGGAATGACGACTGGGGAGAAGCGATATCTCGAATCGGTATTCGTCAGCAATATAATTTAAGCATAAACGGTGGAAGTGAGAATACACGATATTTCTTTTCAGGCGGATATTTAAATGAAGAGGGATGGATCAGAACATCGGAGTTCGAGCGATATAACTTCAGGACTAATGTACAGTCTAAAGTCAATAATTGGCTCAGCGCAGGTGCAAATGTTTTTTTTAATTCGAGTTTCCAGAAATCTCCCGGACAAAGTGACAGCAGTACAGGTAACTTTGCTAATTTTCAACGTTTGGTTTCGAATATTTATCCCGTCCATGAAAGAAATCCGGATGGTACTTACGTACTGGATGAAAACGGAAAAAAGAAATGGGATTACGGTCTTTGGCGGCCAACAACAGCAGCCAGTGGAGCCAATATATTAGGAAGTTCGGAACATGCCATCTCGGGCACTAAAACCGATGCGTTATTGTTAAGAACAAATTTAGATATAACATTCATAAAAGGATTGATTATTAAAAATTCGGCCAGTTTTGATTATCGTGCCGGTACTTCGCACAGTTATTCACATCCGTATTATGTAACAGGCGTGATCTCTGAAGGTGCAGGAACCGCAAGCCGTAGCTCCAACCGTACGCTGAATTATACACTCAACAGTTTTGTGGATTATACATTAAAGGTCAATGAAGATAACAGTTTTAATTTACTTGCCGGGCCCGAAATTTTTGTAAGTAACAATTCTTCTCTCTCGGGAAGCAGGACTGGATTTCAGATCTTGGATAAAACTGAACCTTCTGCCGGATCCATCAGCGGTGTTTTTGACGGAACCTCCTACGACTACCGTTTGGCAAGTTGGTTAAGTAAAATCGATTATGATTATTTGAAGAGATATCACTTTTCGGCCAGTTTTAGGCGCGATGGCTCATCGCGATTTAGTGAACAATCACGATGGGGAAATTTCTGGTCTGTGGGTGCAAGCTGGAACTTAAAGCAAGAAAGCTTTTTGAAAAATAACGATAAAATAGATAATCTGAACCTGCGTTTCAGCTACGGGGCTCAAGGAAACGACAATGTCGGGAATTATGCCTATGGAGGTTTTTACTCCATTTACAACAGTTTGGATATGCTTGGCCTACTCCCTTCAGATTTGCCCACACCCGAACTGAAGTGGGAAACAAATCTTAACCGTAACGTCGGGATCGATATTTCGCTGTTTAACAACAGACTTATCGCCCAAATAGACTTGTACGACAGACAATCGAAAGATCTATTGTTTGAAAAACCACTTTCACCATCAACGGGATACAGTGGTATCAGCGCGAACATTGGATCTTTAAGTAATCGGGGTATTGATGGACAAATTACCGGAGTTCCCATACAAAATGATAATTTCAAATGGGATGTCACACTTATTTTCGGACATTACAAAAATAAAATAACAAAGCTGCCGCAGGAAGAAATTCTAACCGGATCAATTGGTCAGTATGGGAATACTAAAAAGATGGTAGAGGGCGGTTCAGTGTACGATTTTTATATTAAAGAATGGGCAGGAGTAAATCCGGAGAATGGAAAAGCAACCTGGTACAAAGATATTGTAGATGCAAATGGCAATATAACAGGCAGAACCACAACGCAAAATCAAACAGAAGCTACGTTGTATTTTCAAGGGAGTTCACTTCCGGATATTTATGGTGGTTTAACTAATTTGTTGTCATACAAGAGATTTGACTTGTCCTTTTCATTTTCTTACAGTATAGGTGGGAAGATATTCGACGGCGATCAACCCATGATCATGCACCTGGGATATGCCCCTGGGCGTAGTTGGTCGAAAGAAGCTTTAACCAGATGGACGCCCGAAAATACCGATACTGATTTTCCGCGCTTATCATACGTGTCAGACTCCTGGAATACCATTCCGTCTACCCGATTTTTATTCAGCGCCACTTATGCAAGGTTGAAGAACGTGGATTTTTCGTACTCATTACCGCAAAGTATTATGGATGTTCTGAGATTGAGCGAACTAAAACTGCGGGTTTCCGGTGAAAATCTCTGGACAATATTCGGGCATAAAGGTTTGGATCCCGAACAAACAGTAACAGGATCCACCTTCTACCGATATCCGGCTCAAAAGTCAGTGTCCTTCGGAATAGATGTTACCATTTAAAAATTAATGAACAGATGAAACAAATAATATATTTCATATTAACAGTTATGTTTTTTACGGCTTGCGATACTGAGTTTTTCAATACGTCGCCGGCAACACAAGTAACAACATCAGAAGTGTTTGCATCGGAAAACAATATCGATGCTTTTGTCAATGGATCCATACGATTCTTAATGGAAAACAGTACTTCTCAAGATAATCCGGGACTCCCCACCACATTTCTCACCCACGAAGTGATGGGCGAAGATGCCTTCGCACGCGATGGACGTTACGGATACAGGGATTCTTATCCTTTTCGCGATCCGTTTGATAACACTACCCGCAGGGCATTGTTTTTCTGGACATTGCAGTTTACGTCTATCGACCACGCTAATAATTTAATTGCGAATATAGTCATCGATACAAACAGTAAACCCACATTGAAGTACTTGAAAGGGCAAGCGTACGCGTTGAGAGCCTATAATTATCTGAATTTGGTGCGTCAGTATCAGTTTACTTACACCAAAGACCCCGATGCAAAAGCTGTTCCGGTATATACCGAGCCTACAACTCCTATTACTGAACCCAAGCCACTATCAACAGTCAAAGAGATTTACGAACTGATAATTGCTGATTTAACTGAAGCTGAAAAATTGATTCAGGGCTTTGAAAGAACGGTGAAGAATCGACCCAATTTAAACGTGGTTTACGGATTGTTTGCTCGTGCATATCTTACCATGGAACAGTGGGGATTGGCGGAAAGTTATTCGAGTAAGGCAAGAGCCGGTTATCCAATAATGACTCCTGCACAATATGCTGAGGGTTTTAACGATGTGTCAAATCCGGAATGGATATGGGGACATCCACAAACACAAACTCAAAACAGAGGTGGCTCGTCGGTCACCGCTTATCTTGAGACTACTCCGTACACCACCAACACTGCGGGAACAAACCTGTATTATGGTTACAACAGCATTATGCCGGATCCGCATTTTGTAGCTCTGTTTGAAGACGGGGACATTCGAAAATCGTTGTTTGAAATAGCAGATCAACCCGAGGAAGCCATTTACCGCCATTATCGTTATAGGAAATTTAGAAACAAATATCCGCATCACGATGCCCATATTGTATTAATGCGTTCGTCGGAAATGCTGTTGATTGAAGCTGAAAGTCAGGCAAGACAAAACAAAATTGACGAAGCAGTGAGCACATTAAACGAATTACGCGGAAAAAGAAACTTGTCTGGTTTGATAAGTGCTGATTTCAACAAAGAAAGTATTATTGATGAAATTTTATTGGAAAGAAGACGTGAACTTTGGGGCGAAGGATTCAGATTATTTGATATCTTAAGACTGCAAACCGCGCCAAAAAGATTAGAAACAAATCAAACTTTTATCGATTCTAAAGGCAATGAAGTAGCTTTAAGAGGACATTGGATCACCAAGTTCCCCGACGGTACCGAGTTTACTCCAAACAGTAAATACTTCTTGTTTCCTATTCCACTTAACGAAATAAATAACAATCCAAATATATAATGAAGTTATGAGAAATATTATATTATTTATCACAGCAGTTTTCATTTTGGTATCTTGCCAAAATGAAAACAATAATTTGAACATTACAGGATCTGTAACCGGTATAAGTTCCGGAAAAATATACCTGCAAAAATACGATAACAAAATGTTTTTTGTTATAGATTCGGCTGACATTCAAGAAGGTGAGTTTAAATTCTCTAAGAATGTGGTGGTTCCCGAAATATATGGCCTTACACTGGATACGCTTAAGCAAACGTATTTATTGTTCGTAGATGAAAATCCGGTTTCGGTGCAGTTAGACAGTACGAGATATTACAGAAATACTGTAGTAACAGGCTCAGAGATTCAGGATTTGTATCTTGATTTTATGAAAAATCAACGCAATATTGAAATTAGCGACTTCATAAAATCAAATCCGGCGTCGTTGGTTTCTGCATATGCTTTTTACCGGTATTACTCATATCAGTTAACTCCTTCCGAGATTGAAGCAAATCTAAAACTCCTTGATCCTTCATTGAGTGGAACCCCTTACGTAAAACTGCTTGAGAAACTGCCCAAAACACTTGAAACCGTTGAGATTGGTGCAAAAGCACTCGATTTTACGGCGGCCAATACATCGGGTGAGGAGCTACGGTTTTCTGATCATCTGGGAGATGGATACGTATTGCTGGACTTTTGGGCTGCATGGTGTGGTCCTTGCCGAAGAGAAAATCCCAACATAGTTAGAGTATATAACAAATATAAAGATAAGGGATTTGATATTTTTGCAGTTTCACTCGATGAAGACGCTGACAGATGGAAAGAAGCCATTGAAAAAGATGACCTTGATTGGACAAATGTTTCTGATTTGAAGTTCTGGAACAGTGAGCCTGCTGCTCTTTACGGTGTTAGAGCAATTCCTTTCAACATACTTTTCGATAAAGAGGGTACCATAATAGCCAAAAATCTAAAAGGTGATGACTTGGACAGGAAGTTGGGTGAATTATTAAATTGATTTCCGTATGAAACGTAAAATATTGTCTATAGTGTTGCTTTTATTCCTGACAATCGCGGCGATTAGAGCAGAGAAAATCGATTATTATTTTGAATCCGATGTCACTTTCGATTCAAGTATCCCATCGCCTGAAGAGTTTTTGGGATATGAGGTTGGAAGCAGGGTTACCGAACACAGTCTTATCAATGCATATTTTGAAAAGCTCGACGAACTTTCAGATCGTACGTCATTGATCGAAATAGGTCGAACTCACGAGAAAAGAAAATTATATGTATTGGTTGTTTCGTCACCATCCAATATAAATAATCTGGAATCGATTAAACAGAGTCGTCAACAAATTCGTCAGGGAAAAAGGGTTGATAGTCCATTAATCGTTTTCCTGGGGAATGCAGTTCACGGTAACGAGAGTTCGTCCTCGGAGGCTGCTATGCTATCAGCATATTACTATGTTGCAGGACAGAGCGGAAAGGTGCAAAAACAGCTCGAAGACGGAATATACTTTATTGATCCGGTGAGAAATCCGGATGGTCTGGAACGATTCGCATCGTGGATAAATTCCAACTCCAGTATAAATTACTTCAATCTATCATCACTCGATAGAGAACACGTAGAAAGCTGGCCCCGTGGGCGTGGAAACCATTATTGGTTCGACCTTAACCGCGATTGGATCAACATTGTCCATCCCGAAAGTAAAGCTCGAGTTGCGTTTTATCAGGATTGGCTGCCACACGTTCAGGGCGACCACCATGAAATGGGAACAAACTCTACATTTTTCTTTGAACCAACCGATCCTGATGGAAATGAAAGCCGGTTTGTTCCACAATTGAATTACGAACTTAATCGGATTTTTGCAGGTTATTTTGCGAAAGCATTGGATAAAATAGGCTCGTTTTATTACACCAAAGAGTCATACGACAATAAAAATCCGAATTTTGGTTCCACTTATCCCGATTATAACGGGGGTTTGGGTATTCTTTTCGAACAAGGTTCAGCCCGGGGTCTAAAACAAGAGTCAGAAAATGGAACAGTTGAATATGCATTCACCATTCGTAATCAACTCGTAACAGCTATAGCGACAGTGGATGCGGCAAATGAAAACAAAAGAAGTTTAGCCGATTTGCAGGAAGAGTTTTTTACGCCGAACAAAAGGAACGCTCCATCGTATATTATCGGGGATAGTTACGATTTAACCCGGCTTCATAATTTTGTTCGCCTCTTGCTCAACCATCGTCTGGAAGTGTACGAAAACAACAACGATGTTATCGTCAATAACATAAAATACGAGAAGGGAAAATCATATATAATACCGTCCAATCAGCCTAACAGCGCGCTCATAGGAATTATTTTTGACAATAAAACCGATTATACGGAAGAAGAAGCACCTAAATTAGGTTACGGTGCCGGATTTTCAATTGCTCATTCAACCGGACTCACGTATGATGTTTCTAACGCTGTAAGGGGCAACAGAATAACTTCACTTCCCAATATCCGTTCAGGGTCTTTGTCACAATCCGAATATGCTTATGTTGTGGATTTTCGCGATTCAAAAAGCCAGCAATTGGTGTTTCGGTTGTTGGAAAAAGATATATTGGTAAAGACGGCATCAAAATCCTTCTCGTTAAATATTAACGGTAAAATTCAGGATTTCAGTGTAGGTTCATTACTTGTGCCGGTAAGAAATCAAACTATAAGTTCATCGGAATTATATACGATATTGAGAGATTTAGGTGAGAAGGAAGATATAAATATTTACCCTGTATTTTCGGGGCTGAGCGAGAAAGGTATTGATTTGGGAAGCAGTGCTTTCAGAGCTGTCGAAAAGCCCAGAGTATTGGTTGTTACAGGCAATGAGACTTCTTCCACTGAGGCCGGAGAAGTATGGCATCTGTTCGATCAAAAATTAAAATATCCTATTGTACGGGTCGATTCGCATGTTTTCGGCAGAGTAGATCTAAACAGTTTTAACAATATTGTATTTGTAAGTGGTGATTATCCTTTCATAAACAAACAGGGACTCGAAGATTTGAAAAGCTGGATCAGAAACGGAGGCACTTTAATAACTGTAAACAGTGCTTCAAGATGGGCCATATCCAATAAGTTAACATCTGCCCGGCAACCGGAAAACTCAGGGAAAGAGAGTGAAAGATCACAAGTATCGGAAGAAAGCCGTTTGCCTCGAAGAAGCGGTGACAGGGTACCTACATCTGTCTTTCAAACTACAATTGATTTGGAGCATCCATTGGCTTCCGGATTAACAAATGGGTCTCTTCCGGTTATTCGTGAAAACGGAGTTACTATTGATACATTGTCTGTTTCAACAGTTGTATCGAAATACACGGATTCTCCGCTCCTTAACGGGTACATATCAACCAGCCAATTGGAAACTCTCAAAGGAACTGCATCTATCGGGGTTAGCCCGTTAGGGCGGGGGAGTGTTGTGTTTTTTGCTGAAAATCCATTATTTCGCGGCATTTGGGATGCAACAAGCCGCGCATTTGTGAATGCGATACTTTTTAAAAATTATGAGAGAGGATATTAGTAATTTGTAATTTGTTGATACGATTAAAACTTTTAATAGTCGAGATTAAGAATTTCAAAAAACTATATCGACGTGCGGTTTTCATAAGATTTAGTTTTTAAGGGTCTGGCTGATTTCATTTGTACATACAAATACAATCGGCTTTCCCTTTTTTTAAGAAGTTAAATTAAAGTTGGTTTGAGTTTCTTCATACCGAAATTGTTCGCGGGCAAGCTATTGTTTCATCCAGATTACCTTTTGTTCCGGATCGTGTTCCTTACCTATAATATCTTTGTATAACCCGGGACGTCTGGCTTTTATGTATCGGTATCCACCGGCGAGCGTTAGTTTTTCAGGTGTAATGGTAGCAGTTACAAAACTGTCATCAAACGAACGGCATTCGGCAATAATATCGCCAAACGGATCAATGATCATGGAACAGCCGTTTTTCAACTGATCGTCATCCATCCCGATGGGATTGGAGAAGATGGCGTATATAGCATTGTCGTATGCTCTTGCAGGTAACCATTTCATTAACCAGGCTCGGCCTTTCATTCCATCAAATTCCAATCGCAACGAAGTTGGATCGTTCTCCTTATTTTCCCAAAGTTTAGGATCAACAAATCCCGCTCCCGGCCGGGTAGATGGTGTACACATGGTTACGTGCGGCATAAAAATAATATCGGCTCCTAAGAGTTTAGTTGCCCTTACATTTTCGACAATATTATTATCGTAGCAAATTAAAATTCCGCATTTCCATCCCAATATTTCAAAAACTGTATAATGCTCGCCTGCTGTTAAATATGGATTGATAAACGGATGAAGCTTCCGATGTTTTGCAACTAACCCATTTTTATCTACACAAACATAAGCTTTGAACAGGTTATTGTCTTCGTCTTTCTCAAATAATCCTGCCAGTACAACAATGTTGTTTTGTTTCGCAATCCCGATAAGTTTTGCAACACTATCTCCATCCGGGATAAACTCAGCCAGGTCGAGCATTTTTTCTTTTGATAGATTTCTCGCAAATGTATAACCGGTGACGGAGCATTCATGAAAAGCGATAACATCCGATCCTTCTTTGGCTGCTTGTTGAGCAAGACGTTCAATAACAGAAAGGTTGTATTTCTTGTCTCCACTTTTGTTTTCGAACTGGGCGGTGGATATTTTGATTTTTTGCATAAGCCTACACTGCAAAATAACTTTCCAATTCTTTCAGCGTGTCTTCAGTGGTGTGAATATCGCGCACAACAAGTCCTTTTTCGAGAACCACTATTCGATCGCATACTTCGGTAACGTGATTGAGGTCGTGGCTTGAGATAAGCATCGTCATGTTTTTTTTGATTTTCAGCTCGTTCAGCATCCGCTTCAGGCGGATTTGTGATGTAGGATCGAGAGCAGTGAACGGCTCGTCGAGGATAAGTATTTGTGGATCGGACAGGAGAGCAGCTGCAATCCCTGTCTTTTTCTGATTTCCTTTCGATAGGTCACGGATCAATTTCTTTGAACCTAAAATTTCGCCGTTAAAGAACTCTTTCATCGATTCCAGGAAAGCGGTGATATCGCCTACCGATTTTCCATATACTTTGCCCGTGAAGTTAAAATATTCTTCGGGAGTAAGAAAATCGATAAGGAAACTTTCATCAAGAAATGAACCTACTTTCGCTTTCCAATCGTCGTGGCGGGCAACTTTCTCGCCGTCGATACGCACTTCTCCGGAACTTGCTTCAATCAAATCAAGAATTAATCGGAAAAAAGTGGTTTTCCCTGCTCCGTTATTTCCTACCAATCCGAAACTTTCGCCATTCTTAATGGTTATTTCCGGAATATTCAGTACGGCTACGCCGTTGTATATTTTCCTGAGATCGGTTGCCTTAATTACAGTATTTGCTGTAACCGGTACAGGTGGAGGCATTGTAATTGTGGTGTTTATAGTTGATTGAATTTCTTCAGTGTTCATATTGTTTGTTTTTAGTCGTTTATTGTATATGCAGGTTTCTTTAGGAAATTTAGGGAGAAGCTCACTCCTTTTTCCTGAATCCTTCGCAGAGCGCGTATTTCCTTCTTAGAAACTGTTTTTCGGTGATTTCGAGAAGTTGTTTCCAGAAAATAATCCCGGCTAACCCCAGTACAGCTAAAATAATCAGTGCGATATTTTTTGCACCGAACAACGAGAAAATACCGATCAATCCCATAGGAACTATCAGCAACGGAATTATAACTATAAAATTTTTGTAGCTCACACCCTGCATATTCATGGCTGAACCTTTTGATAATTCCAATCGCTTGGTATTGAACGTTGCTCCAAAAAGATATACATGAATATTTACACCTACGTTGTATAAAAATGCTACCGAATGGTTGATCAAAATATCTGTTCCAAACAAAAAATAAGGTGTTGTGAGGATAAAAGAAACAATGCTAAGCGATAGTAACAGAAAATAATTTGCTTTAATGTATGATTGAGTATCAATGTTCCTAGTCATCAGAAAGTCAAAATACGAGCCTTCCCAGTTGATGATCCATTGCCCGAACAGAATCATTCCGATCCCGGTAACGAAAATGGCAACGAGCATCAACATCGCATCGTTTTCTTTATACATATCGTTCGGATAAAACAGCAACCCGTAAAGCAGGAAAAGCGCAGCTGTGTAAAGTACGTTCTTGGTTCGTTTGTGACGCAGCGCGAGTTTCATTTCGAGTGAAATAATCTCCCCGATTTTCCCGAACCGCTCCATAAACGAGAAGTTTTGGGTCTCGGCCTGTTGTTTTTTAGCAACCTTTTTATCGAAGCTTTCGGGATAATAGTTTTGAGCGAAAAACCATTTGTTCAGCACGAATGCTACAGCACTAAGTCCCATGACAACTAACAATCCGATAGGATTTTCAATAAGGAACCCGAAAACACGCTGAGACATATCGAAAATGGAATAGATTTTGAAATATTCCAACGCAACTAATCCGGCAATGATTGCCAGAAAAACTATAATTCCCAGGATGTTCGATCCGAATTTACGCTTTAGAAAAATCGCAAAAAGCGTATTGAACCAAATCAGGAAAATCACGATCAGAATAAACTGAAACGCTCCGCCGATACCGTAAGACGGGTTAATTCCCGTTATGGCAAAAGGAATGGCAAAGCTAAGCGTGAGGTAATTTGCCGGGTTAAGCAACGGTTTAAGCAAAAGATAATTGACCAGTTTGCTTCTTTTGATGGGCAATACCTGATAGCTTTGCAGGTTGATGGTGCTTAACGGTTGAAAAAGAAATCGAATGAGCAATGCCAAAACTATTACGAAAAACATCGCACCGTTGAATGTGAGTGCGGGATCGAGTTGCGGAGCAGCTTCTGCCAGAATCTTCGGCAGCATAAACCCCATGAGTACGAAAATGACTAAAAAATATAAAATGCTCAGTCCCATAAAGATATTTACAATCAGATTTTTGTAATACCCGGGTGCTCGGACACTTTTTAGCCAGTGGTGTTTGAAGAATTGTGTGTACATATTGTTTAGAGCAAAGATTTTAGAACCAAGAACAAAGAGCCAAGACGTTAGACTGATAGACTTTTAGATTGTTGGACTTTTTGTTTTCAACGTTGCGTCTGACTCATTGGTAGAATAATCCCTCCGCTTCGCTCGTCCTCTTTTGTGAAGGGGGCGGCTGCGGGGGTGTATATTTTACCTGCTTGAGATTTTTAGTAGTTCGTTACTCTCCCCTTTAGCAAAGGGGAGTACCGCTGTCAGGCGGGGAGGGGTTATGGCAAAACCAAGCATATTACGAACTTTAAGTCTTTATGCCAACAGCCACCAATTATTTCTTCCCGAAGAATGCACCGAAAATGCTTCTTGTGATGGTCCTTCCGAGTTGTGAACTTATTTGACGCGTAGCACTTTTACCTACTTGTTCCAGCAAATCGCCCACTATTCCGCGCTCTTCTTTTTTCCGACGGGCTTCGGCACGTCTTTCACGTTCAGCTTCTGCCTGTGCTTTGCGCTCTTCTCTTTCCTGGCGTACGCGTTCTTTTTCGGCTTCTGCCTGTTGTCGCTCTTCGGCAAGCAATTCCTGCTTTTTGGAAAGAATTTCGAAAGCTGATTCCCGATCTACCAGCTTTTCATACACTCCGTAGATGAGCGATTGTCTCATTATCTGGTCTCTTTCACCGGAGGTAATCGGCCCGATTTGGCCTTGCGGAGGAAGAATGTTGGCACGCTGCACCATTTGTGGAGCGCCTTTCTCATCGAGGAACGATACCAGCGCTTCGCCGGTATTGAGTTCGGTAATGGCCGTTTCTGTATTGAATTTTGGGTTGGGACGGAAAGTATTGGCTGCCACTTTCACGGCTTTCTGATCGTTGGGAGTATAAGCGCGTAGCGCATGCTGAACCCGGTTACCAAGCTGTCCGAGAATAACGGGCGGAATATCTGCAGGATTTTGTGTGCAGAAATAAATACCAACTCCTTTGGAGCGGATAAGACGAACAATTTGTTCTACTTTTTCGAGGAGTAGCTTGGGCATATCGTTAAAAAGCATGTGCGCTTCATCGAAAAAGAAAACCAGCTTGGGTTTATCCATATCGCCCACTTCGGGAAGGTTGTTAAACAAATCGTCGAGCAACCAAAGCAGGAAAGTGGTGTAAACCCGGGGAGAGTTCATCAGTTTGTCAGCAGCCAGAATGTTGATGACGCCTTTTCCCTGTTCGGTTTGCATGAAATCGGTAATTACCAGTTCGGGCTCACCGAAGAATTTATCGGCACCTTCGCTTTCCAACCGCAGTAAAGCACGCTGAATAGCGCCGATGCTGGCAGGAGAAATGTTTCCGTATTCGGTGGTGAATTTTGCGCGATTGTCGCCCACAAATTGGATCATTTTTTGCAAATCCTTCAAATCGAGGAGCAGCAAATTGTTGTCGTCGGCAATTTTAAACACCATCGTGAGCACCGCTCCCTGAGTTTCGTTCAGTTGCAGCAGTCGTTCAAGCAACAGCGGCCCCATTTCTGTAACCGTTGTGCGGACAGGATGTCCTTGTTCGCCGAAAACATCCCAGAATCGCACCGGAAAACCTTTATACTCAAAACCTTTTTCGGCTAATTTATAACTTTCCACGCGTTTATTTACACTGTCTTTGTTCCCTCCGGTTTTTGCCACACCCGAAAGGTCGCCTTTCATATCGGCAGCAAAAACGGGAACTCCCATTTCGCTAAAAGTTTCGGAAAGAGTTTGCAGGGTTACGGTTTTCCCGGTTCCTGTGGCGCCGGTAATTAATCCGTGGCGGTTGGCCATTTTGGGTATCAGGCACACTTCCGCTTCGTCGTTAATGGCTATAAAAGCGCGGTTGCTGTTGTCGAACATAGGGTTGTAAGATTTTAATTGGTATATAGGGCAAAGGTAAGAAATTTGTTTAAAATGAGGAGTGAAAATGGAGAAGATTGGTGATTTTTGTGAGGATACCTTTGTCAAAGTTTCCGCTCTCGCTGGCGCGCTTTTGTAAAGCGTGCCCGCCTGTCGCGAGCAGGTCTGCCGACAGGCAACTTTTTTGCTTCGCAACACACCGATTATAAATCGGCGCGAGCGGGGGGGAGGTTTGAGGATATTTTAAACTTTTCCCTTTCTACAAAAGGTAATTTTTTTAATCTTACATATCAAAAAAAAATGTGTGAGCGGACATTAATTCAAATGGGCACAAATAACGAAGAATTATGCATAAGAATTGTCCAGTTTAGTATCTTTGTAATCCACTACGACCGTCTTTTGAGAGGTGCTAAGATAATATGATAATCAAATGGATAACGATTTAAATAAGTTAATACAACTTGCGCCAACAGACTATAGAAGTAAAGTTGTGTTAGGATTAACCATCGACAATTATGTTAAATTAGTCGATACCGAATTTCCTAAACATATAAACTCATGTGATAAATATGGAGTAACAAAAAATGAGTTTTTTGTTTACGTGCTTCTAATTGGAGGTTTTTATAGCGAAATACAATCACCGTTGGCATTAGGATATGCTCCAAATAGGTTCATAACTGAATGTATTCAATTATACGACAATTTACTTAGTAAAATGCCGACAACCAAACATCAAATCATTTATAGAAAAGAAAAGTACTTTCATGTAGAAGATTTCAAAGATGCATTTGAAAAGAAAGTTTCCATCCAATACAAACATTATTTGACAGGCAGTAAGGATGATTTTAAAGGAGAATTACAACTTGTAATTAAACCATTACCAAATGGCAAAACAAAAGCGCACGATGTATATTTAATTTACAATCATGGGGAATCTTCAGGAGTAACGCCCGAATACCAAATAAATTTTGAGAGAAATACATTCCTTCTAATTGATAAAATTGAAATACATAAAGATACAACATATGTTTTTTGTCATGAGATATAAAACTTAGGTGTTAAAAATTACTTTATCTACAACAAACACAGTCCGTGTTCTTTTCAATTGTAAATTTTGTTACTCTCGTCAAGGTTCATATGAGCTACGAGAATGACAAAGTCAAATTCAATTTTTTGCTCGTCAACTTTCGTATCAATAAAATCAATAAAATCAAATTCAAGGAGCATAATACTATTAAATTCCGAAAGTTATTCATGAACAACAATTCCATATGCACTTGCAACTTCCATCGCTGGCGCGCTTTTGTAAAGCGTGCCTGGCTGCCACTGGCAGGTTTGCCGATAGGCAACTTTTTGCTTCGCAACACACCGATTGTAAATTGGCACAAACGGAGGACAATAATTATTCCTTAACTTTAAAAATTGCATTTGGGGGAATTTTATAGCTTGGTAACGGATTACCTATATTGAATTCTTTATTGACGTAAACAATCTCTATTGGGTTATTTGTGCAATCTAAGTGTAATAAATTTGGAGAATTACTTATATCTAATGATTTAAGTTTATTATTACTACAATTAAGATTTGTTATTTTTTTGTTTTTTGATAAGTCAATTGTTTCAAGTAAATTATTACTACAGTCAATATCTTTTATATTAGGATTCTTTGATAAGTCTACTGTTCGTATTTCTGTGTAATTAAATATTAGGGATGTTAACTCAGTATTATTAGACAAATCAATCGTACTGATAGGACTTTTGTAAACAACGTAATTATAAGGAGTAGTAGACATTCCTCCAAATTCCAAATTTGAAATCTTGGTGTTTTTGGATATGTCTAATTTTTTCAAATTGGCTTCACGGATTTTTAAAGAAACTAATTTAGGATTATAAGAAACATCCAACTCGTTAATATTGTTATGTTGGAGAGATAAATTCTCTAAAGATGTTGCGTTTTTAAAATCTAAGTTATTAATACTGGTCCGATAAACATTCAAAGATTTCAAAGAAGATAAGTCTTTTAAGTCTAAACTATTCAGCAATATACTATTTGAAATGAATAGGTTAGACAAAGAATCAAGAGCGGTCAAATCAATGTGTTCCAATTAGTAGCGTTGCGTTAATTTTCAGCACTCGTCTATAATATGTTGATATATA
>ENA-UOOM01000719-UOOM01000719.1-fermentation-metagenome-genome-assembly--contig:-NODE-719-length-35451-cov-5.869477_pt1 | contig 35451 bp, 34 predicted proteins | sample MGYA00245781_ERZ724031 | MGnify/ENA primary metagenome ERZ724031 (study PRJEB28704, sample SAMN03018317) | fermentation metagenome | biome: anthropogenic terrestrial biome; feature: soil; material... | reverse complement strand
AAGAGCAACTTCAAAGGTGATTTGATATGAATGAAAAGACGGACCCAAAGGTATTTATAACAGAACTTGGCAGATGGACAGAATATCTGCCCGGGGAGACGCTAGGAGAACTCCTTACCCGCAGCGGCATATACATAGACCAGCCGTGCGGTGGCACCGGGATCTGCGGCAAGTGCAGAGTCATCTTAAGCGACAGTCTGCCCGAGCCCACCTCAAAAGAGAAAAAAATATTCTCGCCGGAAGAGCTGGCCTCCGGTTACAGACTGGCCTGCCAGACAAAGGCATCCGGAGGAATGAAAATATCCGTCCCCGTCCAGGACTCGCAGAACATCAAAGTCCTCGACACATTCCAAAACAGCCCCCATACAGCCGCACCCTCCCGCGGAGATCATGGAAGCGGCATAGCCGTCGATATAGGCACCACGACAATAGTTGCCTACCTGGTCGATCTGGGCACAGGGATGACCCTTGCCGCCTCATCAGCCATAAACCCTCAGACCTCCTTCGGTGCCGATGTCATCTCAAGGATAAGCTACATAGGGGATGACCAAGAAAAACTCTCAGAACTTCAGACTGCTGTCATAAGACAGATAAACAGACTAATAAAAGACTTGCTCTCAAAGACCCGGCGCAGTCTTTCAGCCAAAGACAGCATAGCCGTTGCGGGGAACACAACAATGGAACACATATTTGCCGGCATATCCCCCGAAAGCATAGGCAGATCCCCCTTCAAACCCCAGTTTTACGGCAGCCTTGAATTTGATGCCGCAGAACTTGGCATTGAAGCGGAAAAAGAAGTCAAAGTGAAACTGCTCCCCAACATCCACGGTTTCGTGGGAGGGGACATCGTATCGGGAATAATATACACAGGCATGCATAAAAGCGACGAACTCTCCCTTCTCGTCGACATAGGCACCAACAACGAAATGGTCCTCGGCAGCAAAGACTTTATGCTCTGCTGTTCCGCCGCAGCAGGACCTGCGCTCGAAGGTGCAAAGATAAAAATGGGAATGAGGGCCGCACCCGGAGCAATAGACAGCGTCAGGAAAAACGGCAGCGGCATATCCATCACCACCATAGGCGACATGCCCCCCACAGGCATATGCGGCTCCGGTCTGGTAGACGCCATCTCAGAACTACTGAAAGCCGGTGTCATAACAGAAAGCGGCAGATTTGCGGATCAAGAAGAACTCGAAGAACAACTGTCCGGCAGATTCAAAGGGAATAAGGGCAAAGACCTCTCCTTCATACTCGCCGCAGAAGGCGAGTATGGCAACAATCCTGAAGTTGGAATAACCCAGAAGGACATACGTGAAATACAGCTTGCAAAGGGAGCAATAGCTGCGGGGGCGCAGATCCTCCTCGACGTTGCAGGCAAAAAACTCGATCAAATCAAAAACGTATATCTGGCAGGCGCATTTGGGAACTACATAGACATAGAAAACGCGGTGAGGATATCCATCCTTCCAGACGTTGCAAGAGAAAGGATACACCCCGTAGGAAACAGTGCGGGCGCAGGAGCGTGTCTCATACTGAAGGATCCGTCTCTCTGGGATACTGCCGCCGATATCATCAAAAGGGCGGAACACATAGAACTGGCAAACCACAAAGACTTCCAGGAAATCTTTGTCGGCAGCATGACATTCTGAAGGATGATAAAAATGGCTGAACCTGGAACAAAAAACAAATGCAGAGTATTTCTCCTCTCAGGCTTCCTCGGAAGCGGAAAGACCACCTTGCTGCAGAACCTTCTTGAAACAGTTCCGGAAGGAGAAAGAGCTGCTGTCCTCATGAACGAATTCGGAAAAGCCGGAGTAGACGGGGATGTTGTAAGAAAAAAAGGCCTTGAAATAATTGAGATAAGCAGGGGGTCGATTTTCTGCGCCTGTGCAAAGGGAGACTTCCTCAAGGCACTTTACACTATATTCAACGATCACCACCCTACAGTGCTCCTTGTAGAGGCAAGCGGAGTAGCAGACACCACAGACATCAAACGGGACCTGGGCCATGGAAGGCTAAGCGACTTTTACAAGCTTGAAGGCAATATCTGCCTTATAGACGCTCTGCGCTTTGAAAACTGGCTCGACCTTTTCAATGCCGTCATCAAACAGGTCGAGTCGGCCAGCCACATAGTAATAAACAAAATAGACCTGGTCTCCGAAGAAGAACTTCAGGAACTGTACAAACACATCAGGGAGCTCAACCCCGATGCCCCAATAACCCATGCCGAATATGGTAAAGTCCCATGGGATCGGCTCCTTCCAAAGGTTAAAGAGACAGAGAAGGCCAAAGATATCCCTGATTTTAAAGAATGGGAAGAATTCATAGCCCAGGAACTGAAGAGCATCGATGCTCACCTCCTCCCCCCTGACAAACTTGCCTCCTACAGCATATTCTGGGAAGGTGACCCGCAGAAGTTCAGGGAGATACTGGAAGAACTTCCCGAAGACATAGTCAGGTCCAAAGGCTACTTCAAAGATACAGGGGGCAGATGGAAAATATTCGACATAGTCCAAGGATCCAGGCCTGTCTACAAAGATGCGGATGAAGGCTTTTCAATGGAGAGGAACCTTGCCATATTCATACGAACAAAGAGGGACAGGAGAGAGCTCCCCGCCATCTTCCAGGGTAAAGGGCTCAAGCTTTTGGAAGTAAGGTTTTGACAACACAAAAATATAGGCAAGAGGTAGTTTTATCATGGCATCTGAAGAAAAAGCATTTGAAATAATTACGGAGATATGTACAGAGAATTTCAATTCTTCCGAATATAAAAACCCAGTGGAAATTGCATTCGAGATGATGAAGCATCCTGATTTCCCTATGCACGACTACTCTCACCACTATCTTGTGCCTGCGGTGCTCCTGACTGCTTTCAGGAAAAAAAGGGCAGTAAGTTCAGAGCATTTTACAGAAGAGCTTCAGACCATAAAGAAAAGGGCTCAGAGCGTGCTTCCCGCATACTGCGGGACACACGGCGCCTGCGGGGCAGCAGTGGGTGTGGGGATATTCTTCAGCGTAATAACCAAGACCACGCCTCTCTCAAAGGAGACATGGTCTCTCTGCAACAGAGCTACAGCGGAAGAGCTCAAAGAAATGGCTGACATAGGAGGTCCAAGGTGCTGTAAAAGGAACGCCTTTGTCGCTTTAGAATATGCAGCCCAGACAGTCCGGCAGGAATTTAGGTTTGATCTCTTATGCCCTGAAGAGACAGAATGCACCTTCAGCAAATATAACCTTGAATGCCTTAAAGAGGACTGTCCCTTTTACAAAGAGGACAGCAACGCAAAATAAAATATCCTCAGCAAAGATCGAACGGGGGGAAAACTATGCTCATAACATTGGACAAGATAAGCTTTACCTGGGAAGACCTGCTTGCAAACATGAAAAGCAAAGGTAAAAGGGAGCCAGGCCCTGAAATGCTTGAGGCGGCTGAAAGGGCCTATAAGGAAGGCATCGGACTGCTGGACCTGAAAGCTGCATACGAGGTTTTTGACGTTGAAGGAATCGAAGAGGATAAAACGTTAAAACTATATCTTCCTTCCGAGGACATCAGGGAAAATCTTTATATTGGTCCAAGGATCAGCTATCTTGAACCTGCAAAAAATGCTGTCATTGGATTATGTACAGCTGGTACCGCGATAGTTGAAGCGATGGAAAATTATTCTGTCGCCGAGGAATATTTATTAATGTATTATGTTGACGCATTTGCCGTAAAAGCTCTTGGCGAGCTATCCGAACTTTTCAGGCGGACAGTAGAGGAAATGGCTGCGGAAAAGGGCTGGGGCGTAGGACCATCTATGCAGCCGGGTTCAGTTACGGGTTGGGAGGTTTCAGGCCAGAGCGACCTTTACAGGCTTGGCAAGGGAGAGACCATAGGTCTCTGTGTTAACGACTCCCACTTCCTTCTGCCCAGGATCTCCAACTCCACTATCATAGGCACAGGTCCCGGGTACAGGGATATGAAAGTTGGTTCCATGTGCCATGAGTGCGTAAGGAAGGATACCTGCATCTGGAGGAGAGAGAACGTACAGGAAGGGCAGATGATCGTATAGAGAGCACTGCAAATATTATTATGAAGAAAATCCAATGATCAAAGATTAATAAAAGGGTCTGTTTGGAATCTTAGGATTTCACGCAGCCTCTTTTGCTTTTTATGCTGTCATTCATAAAATAAAACTGGATAAAGTGAAAAATAGTACTTATTGACATGAAAAGCATAAGAGATAAAATAAAGAAAAAAAAATCATTAATTGTATTTTGAAGATAAATTTTTCATTATATGGAGGTAAACAAATGAAAAAAGTAGCGGTGCTGGGAGCAGGCAATTCGGGAAGGGCATTAGCGGCAGATGCTGCCATAGCAGGTCATCCGGTAAGGCTTTTTGAGTTTTCAGACTATGCAGAGTCCTTGGAAGCATTGAAAGAAACAAGAAAAATTAAAATTGTTGGCACGCAGACTAATAGCAAAAAATTATATCGAGATGGAATTGGAACATTGGAACTGGTAACAACAGACATTTCTGAGGCGATGAACGGAGCGGAAATCATTGCGATATCGGTCCAAGCATTAGGCTATGAAAGACTATTCAGAGCAATGATCCCATTTCTTGAAGATGGTCAAATAATAACAATTTACCCCGATAATTACGGCTCTTTGATTTTTCGCAGAATAATGCGAGAAATGGATTGCAGAAAAAAAGTTATTGTTGGGGGATGGTCAAGCCTTCCATATGGAGCCAGAGTAATTGATTATGGCGAAATTAATGTGGTCAGTTTCTCCTACCGTGCTGTGAACCTTAGAGGTGATACGCTTCCAAGTTGTGACAGACAGAAGTTTATGGCGGCTATGAAAGAGTTTGCCCCTATGGATTCAGTTACTGTAATAGAAGGAGATACTGTATTAGATATTGGTTTTTGTAATGTAAACCCGATCCTTCATGTTCCTGCCGTTATTCTTAATACTGGTGCTATAGATAACTGGGGAAAAATTGAACATGTCGGCAGTAAAGATGTTTACTACTGCATTTACCGCCATGGTTTTTCAGAAAATATTTCTAAGGTGCAGTATGCGCTTTATAAAGAAGAAGTTTCCATAGCAAAAGCGCTTGGGGTTGGTATTGAAGATTTCCCAAAAAAAATATTTTTCTCACGTCTTAGCTTGTTAGGACAAGAATTTATGGGTGAAGGATACGTAACGCCGCTTGATGAAAATATGCCTGAAATAATTAAAATGGTTTACAACAATAATGAAAGATTCACATTAAAAAGCCGATATATTACTGAAGATATTCCCGTTGGATGTAAGATTTATCGTGAACTGGCAAATTTATGCGGTGTTTCGACCCCCATAATCGACAGCATGATCCTTCTTGCCAGCACAATGAATGAAGAAAATTATTTTGAAAAAGGTTTTGATCTTGCGTATCTGGGGCTTTCTCACCTGAATAAAATAGAATTACTTGAATATCTTAGAAAAGGAACTATTAAATAATCAGCTGATAGAAACAAATCAACAATAATTTCTTGTTGAATTAATTAATAGTTGCTTCAAAGTTGATAAATCCTATCTCTTCTAAGGGGAGGTTCTTTAAATTATGAACTATTGTGCAAGGGATAAAGATATAGACTTTGTTGAGGAAAAGGGTCGTTATTGCTCTGGAGCAGGATTAGGAATTATTTTAGTCGACGAAATATATCCTGCTTTCCCTGGAGATGTAAGAAATCCAAGTTCTTTTCCATATCCTATCCAGTATGAAGTAGCTGAAGGGTTAGATATTCAAAAATTAATACGTTCTGAAAATAAGGAACAATACTTAGCAGAAACGATCCGTGCAGCGAAAAAACTAGAACGGATGGGTTGTAGGGCTATTCTTGGAGAATGTGGATATTTCGCTTATTTTCAAAAAGAAGTGACTGATTCAGTGAATGTCCCTGTCTTTATGTCAAGTTTGTTACAGATAAAATGGGCCCAATCTGTAATAGGTTCAAATAAAGTTGTTGGCGTTTTGATGTCCGGAAAAGATGATTTGCTCGAAAAACATTTAACAAGTGTTGGAGTAGAACTGGGTTCAAATTATGTTGTCGGGGGGGTGATGGATGGAGGAAGATGTAAACAATTTCATCTGCTGTGGGGCTGCAGGTTTAGAGAGGGGCCTGCACGTGCAAGTTATTTGGAAGCTGAGAAGGATTTTGTTGAAAGTGCAATCGCTTTTTATAATGAAAACAATAATATGGGTGCAATGATACTTGAATGCACTGGATTTCCTCCATTTGCGCGAGCAGTACAGAGAGCTATCGATATTCCTGTCTTTAGCTGGGGAACTATGATGGATTTTGCGTACAGTGTCGTTAGACATCGCGACTATTACGGAAATATCTGATCAAGGTAAGGAATTTATCTTTCCTGTTACCGATCCACAAGCTTTTTAGAGATTAATTTTTAAATTTGTTTTAAACAACAGAGATGGGCATTTCAAATTATGGTTTGTGAAAAAAGAAGGGGTGTTTTAAGATGAAAAAAGCGATATTTCTATTGATCATGGTTCTTACTTCTGTTTTTTTATTAACAGGCGTTGTTTCCGCGGCAGATAAAAAGGTTGTACTTCGCATGGCGGGACAGAGCCCGATCGAGCACATGTCAACACAGAACATGAATAAGCTGAAGGCTATGGTTGAAAAGGAATCCGGCGGTACCATCGAACTTAAGCTCTATCCGGCAAACCAGCTTGGTGACTATGTTCAGGTTTATGAGGAGCTTATGCGCGGGAGTCTGGATTTAGCCCTTATTTCGATTTCGCCTCAGTTCAACCCCAAATTCCAGATGGACGGGATCCCATATCTGATCGTGGACTATAAAAATCTGAACAAGTACACGGATCGTAACGGGGCATTTTTCAAAGCGATGTCCTCCTTCACGTCAGAGAACAATATCATATTGCTCGGTTTCCATGTGGATGGTCTTATGGGGCTCGGCACCACAAAGCCGATCAAGGATCCTCTTAACCCGACGATCTCGGATCAGGGACTTCTGATAAGAATCCCGAACAAGGAAAGCGCGAAAATGTTCTTGAATGACCTTGGTTATAAGACGGTATCGGTAGCTTACGCGGAACTTTTTACGGCCCTTCAGACCGGAGTTGCCGATGGATGGTGGGGAGGCACAGCGAACCTTAATTTCGTTGGATTCAGGGATGTTATTAAGAACTATTACGACCTTAAGCTTGGCCTTGAGCAGGAATACTTCCTTATGAGCAATAATGCATGGGCGAAACTGAGCGACAACCAGAAGAAAATAATGCAGGACGCCATCATGAAGATTGAGAAAATGAGTGCAGAAGCATGTGAGAAGGAAGATGCCGAGTTCATGCAGAAGATGAGGGACTACGGAATAAAAGTCCACACTTACTCGGAAAAAGATCTTGATAAGGTCATCCAGCACGTAAGATCAAAAGTATGGCCCAAGTACGGTAAATATATAGGCGATGACAACGCAAAGGAAATAGTTGATTATTTTTCGAAATAAATCTTTTTTAAATTAGAGACAAGACCTGACGGGAGCATCCTTTTTTTCGTCAGGTCTTGTAAAAAGTACCCTAGGAGGGGAGTTGCGGCAATGGCTCTGCAAAAAAAAGTCTGGAACTTTCTTGTAAACATGCAGGAATGGATAATGTTTTTGACCAGTTTGTCATTGGCAATAATGGTTACGATAGCTGTCTGTTTGAGGTATATCTTCAAACTTGACCTTTATGGAATAGAAGAAATTGAAATTCTGGTCGCTATGTGGCTGTACTTTATCGGGGCCTCCTATGGGAGCTATAACAGGTCACAAATAAGCGCCGATGTTGTTGAGGCCCTTGTCCCCGAATCAAAGATCAAGCAATATTTGAAATGTATCCGCTCACTTCTGGCAGCGGTGCTCTATGCAGGTATGCTTTACCTGGCTGCTGACCTTCTGATGTTCAATATTGACTCCAATTTTAAAACCGCTATCTGGAAGATTCCGACTTATTTTACTTCGGCAGGAATAATGCTGGGTTGTTCTCTGATGACATTTTACGGTTTTGTGGAAATGAAAGAGATATTCCATGAGACGTTTTTTTTTAAAAAAGATAATTATGCGAAGGCAGGGGGTTAGGAGGATACCATGCTTACGATCACATTAGTATTACTTATATTGACTCTCCTGTTAGGTGTTCCTGTCCCGCTGGCATTTTTTGGGACAGCGATGCTCCTGTTTTTCGCGTCTGGCGATTATCAGTTGTCTTTCCTGCTTTCAAGCGGCATCAGCAAGGCAAGTACGACACTTCTGTTCGCAATACCGCTCTTTATCATGGGCGGCGGCATAATGGAGAGGGGCAACATAGGTTCGCAGCTTATCTCGCTGGTAGAACTGGCAGTTAAAAGAGTGAAGGGCGGTCTTGGCATTGTCGGAGTGGTTGCAAGCGCCTTGTTTGGTTCGGTAACGGGCAGCGCCTGTGCGACGATTTCCTGCATAGGTACGATAATGTTCCCGAAGCTGGCCAACGCCGGTATCCCAAGGGGACATGCGGCAGCGCTGATGGCAAATGCATCCATACTCGGGATGCTCATACCTCCGAGCGGCATCATGATCCTTTACGCATGGCTGAGCGGTCAGTCTGTACTGGCCTGCTTCCTTTCGACAGTTATCCCGGGTATTTTGCTTGCAACGTTGCTTTCGATCATCAATGTTATCCTGCTTCGTAATGATCCAAACGTAAAAGAGGTAGAACTGACTGAAAAAAAGCCCGGAGAGACATTAAAAAGGTGGAAGGACGCTGCGCCTGCCCTGATGATGCCGGTCATCGTCCTTGGCGGGATATATTCGGGCGTCATGACCCCTACCGAGGCTGCCGCTGTAGCTGTCATCTATTCTATTCCGGTAGGGATGTTCATTTACAAAGGGCTCAATATAAGAAATCTTAAGGAATCGATAGTTTCTTCCGCAACAACCACGGGCGTAATAATGTTTATGCTGATCTGTGTAATGGTGCTGAGCAGAATATACATAATGGAAGATGTGCCCTCAAGAATACTGAATATGCTTAGGTCCATATCAGAGAATAAGCTTGTGATCCTTTTTGTCCTGAATATATTTATGGTAATCATCGGAATGATCATGGATGATACAAGCGCGGTGTTGCTGTGTACGCCAATACTTGTCCCTGTGGTGACCCAGCTTGGCATAAGTCCCATCCATTTTGCGGCTATACTTGGCGTAAACCTGGGTTTAGGCAACATCACACCTCCCTGTGCGCCCCTTCTTTACCTTGGAGGACGTCTTGGCGGCGCGCCGATCAATGAGATGATGAGACCTGCGATGACAATGATAATATTCGGATGGATACCGACCTTGCTGCTTACAACGTATGTTCCGGGCCTGGCAACCTTTTTGCCCGATCTTATCCTTGGCATAAAATAGGTGACCGTGATGAAGATACTGTTGATCAATAACGAGAAGGACGGGCTTGAAACAGAATGGCTTCGGCTGCTGAGGGACAAGTTGCTTGAGATTGAAGGTATCGCAGTGGATATTTTTCCTTATAATGTACTTAAAGATGCTCCGACATATGATAAAGAGTATGACTCGATCGTGCTTGGCGGGAGGGAGACCCCCTGGAAGATCGAAGAGCTGCCGAAAGAGTATAAGGCAGAAATTGCTCTGATAAAAAAAAGCAGACTTCCCATCTTAGGTATCTGTGCGGGTCAGGAGCTTGTAGGGATTTCTTACGGAGCCGTTTTGGGCAGGATGCAAAGGGGGGATGAGGAGGTCGTTGAGGAAGGTTTTGTTGATCTGTTTACCCGGGAGGACCCTATCTTTAAAAATTTGAACGATCCCTGCTCAGTTTATATGTTCCACGGAGACGAGTTGAAAAACGTTCCCGAAGGTTTTGTTAAGATAGCGGAAAGCAAACAGTGCAATATTTGTGCTATTCGCCAAAAAGACAAACCTGTTTATGGAATTCAGTTCCACCCCGAAAAATATACGGCGGATTTCCCCGATGGAAAAATTATTTTTAAAAACTTTGCTGACATTGTTTTAAACAATTATAATTTATTGCCCAAATTAAGAAAATAAATAATTTTTTTGAGGCGCGAGGTGTATTAAATGGCAAATGCAACAGTCTTGACATTATTGCAGGATAAATCACTCTTGTTAACAAATAAGGAGAAGCAACTTGGAAGTTATATTTTAGCTAACTATAAGACTGTTCCTTTTATGAGATCCAGAGATTTAGCTAAAAACGCGGGTGTAAGCGAATCAACTCTGATGCGTTTTATTTCAAATATTGGATATCCAAGATTTGTAGATTTTCAGAAAGCGCTCCAAAATGAAATGCGAGAAAGAATTTTGAGTATTGAATCCTTGGAAAAATACGAAGTTCCGGAAGGGATAAAAAGAGGAGCCATTTTCGATGTCTTTTCGCTTGAGCAGTCGATTATCAAAGAGACTCTTGAAAAAATTGATGAGGAAGTATTTTGTAAGGCAGTGGAACTGCTGTATTCAAAAGAATATGTTGTTTTGCTCGGTTCCGGGGGAGATGAAGTCCTCGTAAATTATGCCAGTAAATTTATGCGCCTATTTAGAGACGGTATTTTTGACTTATCTCTTGATGACGACATTAATTTAGTCCAGTGTATGAATTTATGCAACGATGAAAATTCCGTAGCTCTTGCATATAGTTCACCAAGGTATTACAAAAAATCTCTTACCCTGGCTTCAGATTTGAGTAATAAAAATATAAAGATTATTGGAGTTACAGACAATGTACTATCTCCGCTTGCATCTTTGTCGGATTTACTGTTTATAACTCCAATGAGGTACATCACTATGGTTGATCCGTTGTGCCCTATGATGGCAGTTACTCATGCACTATTGACCGGGCTGGTAGAGAAAAATCCTGAAAAAGCACGCGAAAGAGTAGCTGTTTATTATGGATATACAAAACGGCATGACATATGTGTCAGGGCTGATATCGCTATAAATATCAGCTGATTAATTATATTTATTAAGCTACCTGTTATTATGGGCGAAAGTTCAGTTAAGAATATTAATATAACCGATAAATTAATTTAAATTCGTTTGTTTGTAATAAAATTAAGATGCGAGGAACGGATGTTACTATGGAATCAAAAGAAATTGAAAAACTTTTAATTGATCTAATAAATATTCCAAGCATTACAGGCAGCGATGATGAAAATAATTGTGCAAGATTTATATATGATTGGTTAAATAAACTTGATTATTTTAAAAATAATCCTAAAGGTTTATTTTTTTATAAAACTCCAGTGGAATGTGAAACTAATAGAACATTATATTCTGTTGCTGCTTTTATGAGAGCTAAAGATATTACTGCTAACACAATAATATTAATTGGGCATTTTGATGTTGTCGATGTCGAATGCTATGCTGAAATAAAAAGTTATGCTTTTGATCCGTTGAAATTAAAAAATAAATATTCAAAAAAACATTTGTCTGCCGAAGCATATGAAGATCTTAAAAGCGGTAAGTATCTTTTTGGACGAGGAAGCATGGATATGAAATGTGGACTTGCCGTTGAAATGTCTTTGTTATCTGATTTTAGTTATGACAGAACGTTGTTTAACTCAAATATTTTGTTTTTAGCCCTTGCTGACGAAGAAGCCAATGCATCAGGAATGAGAGGTATGATTCCATTTCTTAATGAGTTGAAGGAAAAGGAAAAGCTAAAATACTGTGTTGCTGTCAATACTGAACCGTCTGATGCAGCAATGCCGGGCATTGATAAACAGGTTATTTTCACAGGAACAATTGGAAAATTACTACCCGCATTCTATTTTGTTGGAAAAGAAGCGCATGTTGGGAACTACTATAAGGGTGTAAGTGCATCATTAATGATGGCTGAATTAGTAAGTCTTGTGGAAGCTGAACCGAGTCTTTCAGACGAGGCTTTTGGTGAGTGTTATCCTTCATGGATAAATTTAGAAAGTCGTCTTATTAAAAAGGGTTATAGCGTAACAGTTCCCAATAAGGCTGTGGCTTATTTTAATTGTTTTACTGTTACTAAAACACCGAATGATGTTTTAAAAGAAATGCAAAAATTTGCACAAAATGCATGTAAAAATTGTGAAATAAAATTGTTAAATTCATATAAATCATTAAAAAACAGGGGATACGAAGGAGAACAAGTTGAAAATCAGTCATTTACAGTAATTACTTATGCTGAAGTTTATAAAATAGCTAAATCTAAATATTATGGAGATTTTGATAAATATATTGATGAGAATATAAATATAAATGAAGATAAAGATCTTCGCGAAAAGTGCCTGGATCTCCTTGAGAAAATATTGGATATATCAGAACTTTCGGGTCCGCTAGTTGTTGTCGGTTTTTTGCCGCCCTATCTGCCGCATAGAACCACAATGGCAAAAAATACAAAAAATACAAAAATTATGTCTGCAGTTGAAGAAATCATGTGTACAACAGAAGACAAATTTAATGAAAAAGCGATAGTCGCAAATTATTTCACTGGATTATGCGACCTTAGCTATACAGGTTTTGAAGGAAATATTAGTGATCTAATTGTCTTGTCAGAAAATTTTCCAGGATGGGGGAAACTTTTTTCGATAGATGTAGAAGGAATATTGGCACTAGATAATATTCCAATAATTAATATTGGACCTAAGGGCAAGGATGCACACAAAAATACAGAAAGAGTAGAAATTGAATATTCAATTAAAATATTCCCTAAAATACTCCTTAAATCAATAAACATAATAGAGAAATATTGTGAAATTAAAAAATAAAGTAAATGTGCTAATGTTAATTCAATTTAAATTAAAATAATATATATTTTTAAAGTATGATTTTGATAAAAGTTAGTTTTAAATATGGAGGATGTAATGATGGCAAAAGCTTCCTTTCCAAATAGCAGGATGTCTTCAATTAATATGTCTGGTGGTATTAGAGAAATCTTATCAAAAGCGTGTGATTTAGAAACTAGTGGAAGAGTAATTATTCATATGGAAATTGGACGTCCTGATTTTGATTCCCCGGAATGTGCAAAAAATGCAGCTATTGAAGCACTTAGTTGTGGGGATGTCCATTATACTGACATGGCTGGCAAGTATGAACTTAGGGAGGCCCTTGCAGAGAAGTATAAAAATGAAAATTTAATGGATGTTGATCCTGACGATAACATTATAGTTACTGCGGGAGCAATAGAGGCTTTGACGGCATCTTTTCTTTCGATACTGGAACAAGGAGACGAAGTAATTGTGCCGACACCATATTTCCCAGCATATGCAGATGAGGTAGCCTTAGCCAATGGTATCCTTGTTGGAGTTCCAACAAAGATGGAAAATGGATTTAGATTACAGGCAGATGATATTGAAAAAGTTATAACACCAAAAACGAAGGCGCTGTTAATTAATACGCCAAATAATCCGAGTGGGGCAATTCTTAAAAGAGTAGACCTTGAAAAAATAGCGGAATTAGCTTTAAAGAATGATATATGGGTTATTTCGGATGAATGCTATGAAAAATTTATATACGAGGGGGAGCACGTTAGTATTGCGAGTTTGCCTGGTATGGCAGACCGTACCATCACAATTTCTGCAGCATCAAAAACATGGTCAATGACTGGCTGGCGAGTGGGTTGGATAGTTTGTCCGAAACAAATGAAACCTTATATTAATAAATGTCACCAGAACCTTACGACATGCGCTACATCTTTTGCGCAGGCAGGAGTAATTGAGGCTCTAAAAAATGCTGATAATGATGTAAAAAATATGGTAAAAGAATATAAACGTCGTCGAGATATGGTAATGCAATGGTTGTCAAAAATACATGCTTTCAAACAGGTTGTGCCTACAGGGGCATTTTATGCCTTTCCTGACATATCCTCACTCAATATAAATGGGTATAAATTTTGCTCATGGCTTCTTGATGAAGCTGGAGTAGCAACCGTACCTGGTGAAGTATTCGGTTGTCCCGGTCACATCAGGATCGCATACTGCCGTTCTTATGAATATATTGAGGAGGGCATGAGACGAATCAAAGAAGCCGTCGAAAAATTATAAATCTGCCTTCTTTGATCATTAGTTCTATCTAATATAATATGTACCCACCACCAAATATTTTTTGATAGATGTTAAAAGCTATTGCTACTTAACAGCGAGGTTTTTAGATACTATCACATGAAAATGATAACCATATTGTAATTTACAGTTTTCTAAGCTGCCTCAACCGCGAGGTTTTTACATAGTTCCGACCTTAACTCTGCACAGCGCTTTACGCCCCTTTCAACAGAGGAAAGGAAGGACGCACCTCCCCGGAGGGCTGAAAGCATCGCTTCGGATACCCCGCCTTTTGTGGAGATGTTTTCGAGAGATTTTTTGTCGTTTTGCGAAGCTGAGGATGCAAGTTCAGCTTTGATCCAGCCGGAAAGTTCACGGTAAACGGACCACCGAAGGGCCATCTTTTTGAGTGTACTTATCCTCTCCCGCTCATCCACGTTAATATTCATAAGGATGGGTGGAATGCATATTCCGGCGGTGAATGCGTCTACCTCATCTTCTGTTCTGATCTGCATTTCTCTCATTCCACAAAGGCTTACCAGTTTCCTGGCAGCATCAGTTCCGTGATGGAGGACACAGATGCCCCTTCCTCCTGATATCGTTTCTGGGCCGCTGCACATCGCCCTTGAAATACTGCAGTCAAAAAATGAACTCAGGGCTGAAAGTGGCAGGGCAGCCATGAAAGAGATTATGAGAGTATCTTTCCTGACATAGTTCTGCGCAATTTCCTTGATATTCTGAGGTCTGGCCGCAAGTATGACGATGTCTGAGTATTTCATCAGATACTTAGGATCCTTGACACAACTCTCCAACTTCATCCCGGAGACCCTGTCCATTGTGGCCCGGCTTCCCCTGTAAGAGATCATAAGGTTTGACTTCGAAAACCCTCCGTTGAGCAATGCTTCCGCTATAGAACTTCCAAGGTGGCCGAAACCGACCATTCCGATTTTCTTTTCATTTATGTTTTTCATAGGATCATTTCCTCTCATATCATCAAATAAGCAGATGCCGGTCGTCTGCATAAAATGCATCCGTTGGCCGCATCAGCGTATAGGTATAGTGTTACGGCGCAAATTTGTGCCGCATTCACAGACAAATTTTTGGATTTAAAGTTTAGAGATATTCAGAAACGGCCATGGAGCGATATGTCCACGGCACTAAAGAGGCAGGTCTACGGTCGAGGTCGCGGTGATCTTTTTGAGGTGGAAAGTATTACTGCTGATTTGATAGCTTTGTATTTAAGAGATTTGGTTTTGCTTCGTTCAGCTGACATGGGATCACTCGCCTTCGTTTTTGGATATTGCGGGCAAGGATACCCCTGTTCCAAGATAAAGTCAACCCTAAGTGTAAAATTGACCGATGGAATAACGAGTGTTACTATAATTAGTAATTTACTAAATTACTAAATTTATAGAAAGAGAGATGCATACGATGAAAATACCAAAAACATTAAAACATAAACCGGTCATTGTAACTGAAGACTATGAAAATATTGACGGGCGCAAGGCGTATAACACAGATGCGAAGGGGCTTTCCTTAGGTTTGGCTCAATGGAATGACAGAGGGAAGATAGATATTTCCGCCAAAGTCTGGAGGTACACCGGTGAAAAGTGGTCCCGCCAATCCGAAGAGCTTCCTATGCACCGTGTTCTTGACCTAGCGATCCTTACATGCAGGAGCTACCTTTATTTTCAAAACGCATACCGTTATCCGAAACTATATAACCCTGACAACCCTATGATCGACCGTGTGGGATTACAGGGTGACGCGATGACGATCGAAGTGTGCAAAGACAACCCTATGATCGATGAGGATATTCAATTGTTTTCACAGGCACTGAGCCAGGATGGGGAAATAATCGGTGAAAGGCTGTCTGTTCTGTCACTCCTGCTCAAGGAAGCAGGTTACTGATCCGGTACAAGTGGAGCAAGGGATCCAAAAAGAGAGGATAATTATTATGGATAAAGATAAACGTAAGGAACTGATGGAAGCATACAAACAAATAAAAGTTTATATGGGCGTCTATCAGATCAAAAACAATGAAAATTCAAAGGTGTTGATCGGAACAAGCTGTAACCTTAAAAATCGCTGGCTGACGCTGCGGATGCAGCTGGAATCAAACAGGCATCCCAATGCAAGATTACAAAAGGACTGGAACGATTTTGGTCCGGACAGTTTTTCATATGAAGTTATTGAACAAAAGGAATGCAAAGATATGGTAAACATTAACTGGGAACTGGAAAACATGGAAAAAGAGTGGCTTGAAAAATTAGAGCCACATGATGATAAAGGGTATAACAAAAAACTGATGCAGTAGGATTGGCGTATCAATCACAGCAGAATTACCTCAGAAACTGTTTGGTGGTAGGTTTCACTGAGTAGATTTTGCTTTCGGTTTTTTTATGCAATACAACTGACTGGAGTACAATTGAGCAGGTCAAGGAAGGCCTCGCGAATGGAATCTGGGTAAAATATGTTAATTCAGTCTATTGCTCAATCTGTAAATTTTAGTGACCAGCTTACTCTAGAACTTTAGTCACTTATGCATGTTGTAATATATATCAGCTCTGGCAAAGAGGTGCGCAGATGAAAATAGAAAGTGAGCGGTTTATACTGAGAACACTTCGTGAAGCAGATCTTGAAGATTTTCTTTCCTGCAGATCTGATGAAAATGTTGCAAGGTATCAATATTGGGAACCTTTCACCAGAGGGCAGGCTATAGAATACATTAACAAACACAAGAATTCTAAGCCGGGGGTTCCCGGTGAATGGTTTCAGCTTGGAATTGTCGATAAAACGTCCGGTCGTCTTATAGGTGATTGCGCGATCCTATTAATTTATGACGAACCAGGCAATGCAGAGGTTGGTTGCAATGTTTCTCCTTCTTATCAGAAAAACAAGGTTGCAGATGAAGCCCTGAGGTGTTTGTTCGATTATGCTTTTGAGAATTTAAATGTACGTAGGATCTCCGCTGTTGCTGATGTAGAAAATACTGCATGCATCAGGCTGCTGGAGGGGCTTTGCATGAAGAAAGACAAAGGCTCAGTCAGGAGTTTATGGTTCAAGGGCAAGTGGGGGTGTGAGCTTACGTATTTTATGCTGAAAGAAGACTGGATGGCTTTACGCGAGAGACGGCAATAGATCCGACAGACTTAATGCGTATTCTAAATTATGGCTGTGTTCAACTGCCTGTGATTGGATGTAATTAAAAAGGCCCGAAGCTGAAAGCAGCACCGGACCCATATTTTAAACGCCTCATTTTGCACCTGTTGGAACTTTATACAAAAACTGGAATAGTTCCTTTGTCCCGTATCCCCGTGTGCGCCGCCTTTTGTTAGGTTAGATAAACAGCGCTCATTTTTTCGAGCATTTTGTGCAGTTCTTCGTGTTTTCCAAGCCCGATCACTTCTTCTTCAAGCTCCTCAAAACGATCATAAAGTTTCTCCTGAACTTCTTTAGCAAGTACCTTGTCTGCCATTTGGAAGAGAACATCATTCTCTTTGAGGATGTGTTCATCCAGTAGCTCAATGTAGGCCTTCATGTTTTTTGCGAGCTCGATAGCCCGGGAGTTATCTGCAGCTTCAAAGTTTATAAGGTTTCGGCTTATGTTGCGGGTGTACTCCCTTCCCTGTTCGTGTTCGGCAAGCATTACGCCGATAGGGCCACCTGTTTTGGGTATTCCGGCCTCTTCAAGAATCGGAAAGAGTATCTCTTCTTCTTTGGCGTGGTGACAGCGATCAACGAAGACCCTAAGGAAATCTGTCATATTGTCCAGATCCTGACGCTGAACTTTTAGTCCTGATCTTATCCTGGCAGAGATGGCTTCCATAATTCGCATCATGAGCTTCACTGCCTCATGTTCATGTTTCAGTGCCTCAGTAGCTTTCATGAAAATCCTCCTCCAAACATTAAAAATTGTTCAACATTGCACTTAAGATTTTAACCGAGAAATGTTGACCTGTATATCGGTTGTGGAGAGGTTAAGTAGAACCCCAAAAAAGGCCAAAAAATGAAATGTAACATTTCAGTCAAATATTAATAATATTTTCACTGATCCAACAAAGGTCAGCCTGACATCAAAATTCAAAAAATGGGATAAGTGAGACTAATGCTGTATAGTTCGCTTATCGGAGATAGTATTAATGTCGGATGCGTTTACAGCGATCAGCATCAAACCCTTATTGAGGTGTTTGGTCATTGCCTCTCTCGCTTTTACGGGCTTTCTTTGTAGAATACAGCTGATTATTTCTTCCTGATCCTGGATAAGTTCTGATATGTCTACAGGCGACATATCATCAAATTTTGATCTTTGTGCTGCAATTTCAGCTTGGATCGAAGAAAGAAGCCTTACAACAAAAGAGTTTTTTGCAAGCTTTACTATCGTGTCATGAAATAAATAATGTACCCTGTCTTGTTCCTGCATAGTATCACTTCTGCTTTTTTGTGCAATGACCAAGATATGCTTTAGTTCCTCCAGCTCATCATCAGTAGCTCTTTCAGCGGCCCAATAAGCGCTCTGTGCTTCCAATAGTGCCCTGATTTCAGTTATTTCAAATAAACTTGCATCCCTGTACCCGTCTTCAATCAATTCAGAAGAAAGAATATATCTGACAGCATCTTTAGAAAGAAAGGTTCCCTGTCCCGGTCTGGATTCGAGTATGTTCATGTTATTGAGAGTTTTTATCGCCTCTCTTACAGAATTTCTGCTGACAGAAAAAGAGTCAGCCAGCTCTTTTTCACTGGGAACTCTTTCTCCGGGTTGCCATAATCCATTTTTTATCGCGGTTATTATTTCTAATAGTATCGTCTGTGAAAGAGTTTTTCTCATAACGGGCCTTAGCAATGTTATTTCTCCTCTCAAAGTTGGACCTTTATCGTTACCATTTTAAACGGGATCTCCTCTTTATGACAACATTTATCAAAATAAATCAGATGGCGTAATCAGAAAATTCAGAAAGAGTTGTTGACATATTAAAAATAGATGTATATTATAATTGTAGGATATTTAAATAGGTATGTACAATTTGGGATTTACTGTTTTATCTTGTTAAATTACTGCCGTAAATCATGTAAAAAGTAATAAGAGATTATTTGTTTCGTAACTAAAAAAAGATATTCGGGAGGTAGAAGAGATGCCGTGTAAACTTATCAACGCAGAAATGGTAAAAGAGCTGCTGACGATGAAAGATACTGTCGCAGCGTGTGAAGATGCTTTTGACGGATGGGGCAAAGGTGAGGTTATCTGTCCCACCAAAATAACTTTGGAACTTGGTGAAGATGCAGAATGGCCTCCTTATAAAAATGGCCTCAATGCAATGCCTGCGTATATTCATAGCAAAAAAAGTGCAGGCATCAAATGCGTAGGAGGATCTTTGAACAATCCTTCGTGGGGGCTGCCGTACATAATTGCCCTAATTTTGTTATTTGATCCGGAAACAGGGATTTTTAGATGTATTGTTGACGGAGAGCAGATAACTAATTACAGGACCGGAGCACAGGCTGCTGTTGCCGCAAAATACATATCCGGCAGGAAGAAAATCAAGTTGGGCATTTATGGAGCAGGGGCTCAGGGCAGGACGCAGTTAATGGCTTTCGCAGAGGTATTCGATATTGAAAAAGTTGTCATTTATGACATCAACCCTGAAGCCGTAAAGAAATATATTGATGAGATGTCAAAGGTCGTCAAGACAGAAATTTGTGCAGCTGCATCAGCGGAAGATGTACCAAAAGAGGCAGACATAGTAGTTTCTGTAACTCATGGAAGGAACAAGTTCATCAAAAGCTCCTGGATCAAACCGGGCCAGATAGTTTTCCCTATGGGGTCATTTACTGAGTGTGAAGATGAACTTCTTCTGCGTGCGGATAAAGTATTTGTTGATTCTATAGGTCAAACAATGCATAGGGGTGCACTGAAAAGCGTGGTTGATCAGGGCAAATTTAAGCAGGAAATGATAACCGGAACTATTGGGGAAGTCGTCTGTGGAAAGATAGACGGAAAGGTCAAGAACAACGAAAGAATAGTATGTATCCCAATCGGCACCGGAGCAATGGATGTTGCGGTTGCAACAGCAGTTTTTGAAAAAGCAACGAAACTGAATATGTTTGACCAGTATGTTTTCAATAAAGATGTTGAAATAGAACCCAAACGCTAATTATTTGTATTAGGTCTGTCGGTATTTTGAAAAAAGGGCTGACAGGCCTTCACTATATTATTTTTTAAATAAAAGAAAGAGGTGAAACAAAATGACAAAGTTTAAATTTAGGATCCCGCACACATACATACTGATTTCCTTTTTGATCATTCTTGCCGCAATAGGAACTTACACGATCCCTGCAGGCGAATTTGAACGAATGAAAGATGAAAAAACAGGCAGAACCCTTGTTGTGCCGGGGACCTTCCACAGTGTTGAACAAAAACCGGTGGGTGTCTTTGATACTTTTATGTCTTTGCCAAAAGGTCTGGATGCAGCAAGCGAAATTATATTTTTTGTTTTGATGGTTGGCGCGGTCTTTCAGGTGATCAACGCGACAGGTACAATTAACCGTTCTATAAACAGATCTGTTGAAAAGCTGAAGGGCAGAGAGCATATTTTAGTTCCTGCCACAATGCTCGTGATAGCTGCCGGAGGAGCGACATTTGGAATGGCTGAAGAATCTCTTGTTTTTATTCCATTGGCTGTCGCTATGGCAAAAGGCGTTGGATATGACGCTGTAGTAGGTGTAGCTATGATATATCTGGGTGCTTATGTCGGATATACTGCCGGTCCGATGAATCCATTTAATACTGGCATCGCACAGGGAATAGCCGAATTGCCCTTATTCTCGGGAATGGGCTTTAGATTTGGATGTATGGCATTGTTCTACGTCCTTGTCTGGTGGTGGATAATGCGCTATGCCAAAAAAATCAAGATAGATCCCACTAAAAGTGTAGTATATGGACTCAGTTCATCTGCATCGAAGGAAGATATAATTCTTAATTCCGAAGAGAAACTTTCAGGGAAAGATATGGCTATACTCGCGGTGGTACTGATTGGATTCGCATTTCTTGCTTGGGGTGTAATCAAAAAAGGTTACTATCTCCAGGAAATAATCACGATCTTCATCATGATGGGTATTTGCTGTGGTTTGATCGGCCGTCTTAAGGTCGACGAAATTGCAGAGAATTTCGTACTTGGAGCAAAGGACATGGTCTTTGCTGCAATTTGCATAGGCCTTGCAAGAGCTATCGTTGTAATACTAAGCGAAGGAAATATTATGGATTCTGTCATCAATGGTCTGGCGGTGGTAGTGAGTTGGCTGCCAGCAAGTCTTTCTGCAATAGGTATGCTTTTGGTCCAGACCGCTCTTAACTTTATTTTTGCTTCAGGTTCAGGTCAGGCTGCGACGACTATGCCTATCCTTGCACCTCTGGGAGACATACTTGGAGTTACAAGACAGGTGTCTGTCCTTGCTTTCCAGTTCGGTGACGGGATCACAAACGCGATCTCCCCGATACAGCCCGTGCTCATGGCAGCAATAGGACTTGCGGGAGTACCCTACGAGAAATGGGCAAAATTCGTGTGGCCGTTGATGGTAATGTGGAGTGTTCTTGCAGCCGGGATCCTGATTTTTGCGACGGTTATTAACCTCGGGCCATTTTAAGCACAAAGCTTTTTGGAGTTGACCATCCAGGCTGGATAAGAATATTCGTCAAATGGCTCCCCGTCCAATCAATTTATCCGGGGAGCCATTTTGAAAATAGCTTTAGGAGGTGCGGTGTATGAAAATTGCAGTACTTGGAGCTGGAAACGGTGCACATGCTATCGCCGGTGACATGGCTCTTAGAGGCCATGAAGTGAGAATTTGGGAAAATCCTTCTTTTGCTGTTAATTTAAACCATATCATAAGAAACAACAAATCCATAAAATTAAAAGGACAAGTGCATGGCAGCGCTAAGCTCTCAGTAGTATCAACTGACCCTAAAGAGGTGATTTGCGGAGCGGACATAATCTACTGCGTAATGCCTTCATTTGGACAGGAATCCGCTTTTGAATTCGTTTTACCGTTTATTGAAGAGGGACAAAAAATTGTTATTATGCCCGGCAATTTTGGTTCGATATCTCTATATATGAAATTAAAAAAAAGAGGCATTGCGGATAAGGTCCTAATAGGAGAATCTGACACCATACCTTATGCTACCCGTCTTCAGGTTGACAAAAGTTCGCTTGTCTTTGGAATCAAGGAAAGTATGTGGATCTCTGCTATGCCCGGTAATCGTACAAGTGACCTGATAAGGGAAATCAAAGATGTTTTCCCTATAGGATTGAATCCTTTGCCGGATGTGATCTCAGTTGCACTTGCAAACACAAACATGATCCTTCACTGTCCGACTATGATAATGAATACAGGCAGGATTGAAAGCGGACAGAGATTCCGTTTTTATAACGATGGTATGACAGGATCGGTATGCAGAGTTATGGAAATGATGGACGCTGAACGCCTGGCAGTCGGCAAAGCCTGGGGATATGACCTTATTTCAGAATACGAGGACGCAATTTCAAATTATAATTTGGACAGGACTAAGCATAGCAACCTTCATGAGATATTTGCAGATCATCCTGTGTACGGAAACCATGGTGCGGACTCCCCGACTTCCATGACTTTCAGATACCTGTCAGAGGACGTTCCATTCCTTCTTCTGCCGCTTTCAGAGATGGCTATGCTGGCAAATATTCCTGTCCCGACAGTAGATTCAGTTATACAGCTTGCTCAGGTGATCAACGATACTGATTACAGGAAAAATGGCAGAGGTTTTGATGTTTTGGGTTTGAAGGGACTTTCTTACGAGGAAATTAAAAAGATAGTTTCAGGTGAATGACACGATCTGACAAAATATTTTTAAAAATCTTGAATAGATATTTCTAATAATAATTTGTGCGGAGAAGGTGTTAATAATGGCAATGGAGGCAAAATTTGTTTTTCGGGATCAGTTGAGCACTATGGCAAAAGAACGGCTTGAGCCATCTGAAATAGGTGAGATGATCAAATTAACTATCGAAAATGATGCAATATCATTCACAGCCGGAGAGCCTTCTGCTGATATATACCCACTAGCCGAACTAAAAGAGGCATTCAAAAATGTTTTTGATGAAACATCCCTTCTTGCATACTACAAGGATGATTTTGGCCTGATCGAACTTAGGGAGTGGATAGCTGCCCGGATGCTTGTCGATGGCATCGCTCCCAAATGGGTGAACAGTGAAAACATTCTTCTTACAAATGGAGCGGGCGAAGCGATCCAGCTTGTTTCGGAGGCGCTTATAGATCCCGGCAGTGTAGTTCTTGTAGAGTCACCGACATACACTGAGTCGCTTCTGACTTTCCGCAAACAGGGGGCACAGTGTTTATCGGTGCCATCTGATGATGAAGGCATAGTTCCTGAAGCCCTTGAAGATATTTTATCTAAGCGCAGTGTTCGTTTTTTATACACTATACCTAACTTTCAAAATCCAAGCGGCCGGACATCTTCCCTTGACAGAAGGAAAAAGATACTCCAGGTCGCAGAAAAGTTTGATATCCCTATATTGGAAGACGACCCATATCACTACCTTAGTTACGACAGAGTACCCCCTGACTCATACCTTAAACTTGCAGGAGAAGATAAAAGAGTTATACATACCAACAGTTTTTCTAAAACGGTCGCTCCGGGAATGCGCTGCGGTTGGGCGGTAATTCCCAGTTCATTGATAAAGCAGATGAATGCGTTGAGAGTGAGTGCCGGGCTCACAAGAGCTGCAATAGTACAAAAAGGGCTGGTTAATTATCTTAAATCCATTGATTTTAATGAAAGAGTAAACTTCTTGTGTGATACATACAGGGTCCGCAGAAATGGAATGATGAAAGCTATAGCGGATCATCTTGATCCGCTGGGGATAAAAACTAATTATCCCTCAGGAGGATTTTTTGTATGGGCAGAAGTTCCCTTTATTGATGACGTTAAGTCTTTTGCAAGGTTTGCTGTTGTAGAAAAAAAGATTGGCATAATCCCCGGCAGTGCTTTTTTTACACAGGATGAAGCACATAAGGGCAATAACAGCTTCCGCATCTCTTTTGCAAAGGTGTCTCCTGAAGTTGCACAAGATGGTATGTTACGTCTTGCGGATGCATTTGACAATTATTCCTCCAATCGTCGGTGATTTGTAGAAGAACCAGTTTTACTCAAATGTTGGGAGGTGTAATTTCTTGGACCTGATAGTTAAAATAATCAACGCAGTTACTTGGGAAAGCATGCTAATGATCTTTATAGGTATGCTCTTAATGTATCTCGCTATAAAAAAAGATTTCGAACCGTGTCTGTTGCTCCCAATGGGATTCGGTACTATTTTGGCAAACCTTCCCCTTTCTTCTGCGATCGACCAGATGGTAGGAGCGGAAGTAGTAGAAGGCGGACTTTCAATGTTGTTCAGGCTGGGTATCTCTACGGAGATATTTCCATTGTTGATATTTATTGCAGTTGGGGCTATGTGTGATTTTGCTCCTCTTATCTCTAATCCCAAGGTCTTTTTGTTTGGCCTTACTGCCCAGATGGGAATATTCCTGACAATGGGGCTGGCGATGATACTGGGATTCGACGTTTTCGAAGCTGCATCGATAGGTATCATAGGGGCTGCAGACGGCCCTACATCGATCTATGTTTCATCGCGTTTCGCCCCCCATCTTCTTGGTCCAATATCTGTGGCTGCATATACATATATGGCATTGGTCCCTCTTATACAGCCTCCTGTAATAATGGCCATCACAACAAAAAAAGAACGAATGACCAAGATGCCTCCCTCTTTTAAAGTTGTAACCAAAAGAGGTCTAATATTGTTTCCCATTGCTGTAACCATAATTGGCGGACTGATTGCTCCGGCGTCAATTTCCTTACTTGGCTTTTTGATGTTCGGGAATCTTCTTCGTGTCAGTGGTGTAACTGAAAGGTTGTCTCAGGCAGCACAGAACGAGTTGGCCAATATTGTGACAATACTGCTTGGCTTTTCTATCTCGGCAACTATGACTGCTGAAAAGTTTGTCAATATAAGCACGCTGGTAATTATAGGTATGGGGCTGGTCGCGTTTGTTCTCGACACGGTAGGGGGAGTCTTTACCGCAAAATTAGTCAATCTGTTTTTGCCAAAAGACAAAAAATTAAATCCGATGATTGGGGCAGCAGGAATTTCAGCCTTCCCAATGTCTGCAAGGACAATACAGAAAATGGGTCAGAAAGCCGACCCTTCGAACTTCCTCCTGATGCATGCTGTAGGTGCCAATGTTGCCGGCCAGATAGGATCAGTCCTGGCAGGGGGTGTACTGTTGGCATATCTTGGAGGATAAAAAAAGTGCACTTAGCAAACACGAGCTGCCAAAGGATAATCGGCAGCTCGTATAAAACTTTTTAGGTATATTCTATAAGATGTTAAGATGCTAATTGTAAGTTGTTTGATGTATGTTCCGCTCCGATAAGTGAATACTGAAACATCAAAAATAGTCTTTGTTTTTCTCTTCAAGCAATTTTATGATACTGTCGCTGTAGGCCTTTGTTCTCAGAAAACCATCTTCATAGCAGTTTTTAATAGTTGCCTTGAAAGACTTCTGTTCAAGTACGTAAAGCTGCCGGACCGAAATTCCTCTCGGTGTGCTTGTTTCAGAAAGTAATCCCGAAATGTTATCAATATGACAAATCGAGAGGTATACACATAAGATGAATAAAAGCCTCACCGAAGGAATAATATGGAAACAGCTACTCTTTTTTGCACTTCCGATTTTTTTTAGCAGTATTTTTCAGCACATATACAACATAGTTGACAGTGCTATCGTAGGTCAATATGTAGGTACTGCTGCCTTTGCTGCGATCAGCTCCGCCGGCTACATCGTCTGCATTGTCATTACCTTCTTTGTCGGGATCTCGACAGGAACGGGAATAATAGTTTCTCATTTCTACGGGGCGAATGATTCCGAAAGCATTCATAAAGCCATCAGGACTACTGTGACACTAAGCTTGGCGGCAGGACTGATCCTTACTTTGATCGGGATCTGGATATCTCCGAACATAGTACATTGGACAAAGACACCTGAAGAAGTCGTGCCATATTCCATTCCCTACATAAAGATATATTTCCTTGGGACTGTTCCTGTCCTGCTTTACAATTTGGGTTCAGGGGTCTTGAGAGCATGCGGCGACTCAAAGAAACCTCTTTACTTTCTGATAATGTCCAGCGTGCTGAACGTTCTCCTGGATATCCTCTTTGTCGTTTCATTCAAATGGGGCGTAGAGGGGGCGGCGCTGGCCACTATAATTTCGCAGTCTTTCTCCGCTTTTCTGGTACTTGGTGCATTGATCTTCAGAAAACCCGTATATAAGGTAGATTCGATCCGTTCTCTTTTTGACATTTCGATCTTTAAAAAGATACTGATAGTCGGCGTGCCGGTCGGGCTTCAGTCAACGATAGGCATCCTTGGTCACCTGATAATGAACACGAAGACGAACGAACTCGGCATGGCGGCTATTGCTTCGGTAAATGCGGTTGGGAAAATAAACAACATTGCATGGCTGTCCGTAACCGCGATTGGCCATGCGACGGTCACTTTTGTAGGGCAGAACATAGGCGCCGGAAAAGGTTCAAGAGTGGATACTGGGGTAAAGACAGCGTTGTGAATGTCTGCAGGATACTCTCTGTTGATGTCATTCGTGGTCTATATTTTCCGTAAAGAGCTGATAGCCATTTTCATAATCGACCCGACAACAGTAGAAACTTCACTTACAGTTCTATACCACATTGCTCCTTTTTACATCCTCTTTGCGGTGGCAAACATATATACATGCGCGATTTCCGGGACTGGGAATACCTTCATTCCTATGCTGATAAACATGTTCTGCTACTGCTTTCTAAGGGTCGTACTGATGCTTGTATTTATGCCGATATGGCCGGATGTCCGCCTTGTTGCTCTCTGCTACCCGATTTCATGGGCAGCAGCGCTTGCCGCCAGCTATTTTTACTATCTCTTCAGTAAACGAAAAAACATGCTGGCAAAATGAACTGAATCTCTCCAGCCTAACACCATTTAATTGGATAGGTTGCCGTTTAAGCAGATGATGTATCATCTCTTTTTTCCATTGGACATGCGGATAGAAATGGATTAAATTAAACGGGTTGCGAGCTTGGTTTTGAGAAGCTTTAATTCGAATTTTTTCGGGGTGTTTTTAATTGGTCATTTATGGAGTCCTTTTGCTTTCCCTCTGTTATTTTGCAGGCCTCTTTGTCGGAGAGGTCATGGGGAGACTTGTCGGCCTGAACGCCAACGTGGGCGGGGTCGGATTTGCGATGCTCTTTCTGCTCCTTCTGTGCAGTTATTCGGAAACTGTGAAGAAGAACATTTGTAACGAGGGTCTTTGCTCCGGACTCAGGTTCTGGCAGAATATGTATATTCCTGTCGTAATAGCTATGTCGGCATCTCAGGATGTTGTTAAGGCTGTAAGGAGCGGATGGCTTGCCATACTCTGCGGAATTACCCTCACTGTGCTCAGCCTCTGCCTCATACCTTTCGTCAGCAGGATCTCCTCTTCAAAAAATAAAGCCGAAGAAGGGGGCAGGGACTGATGGAACTTACAGACATCCTTGAAAAGCTCCTGATAAAGAATTCTCTTGTCACAGCCTTTGCCGTTGTCGGTATAGTGACCTTTGCCTCCTACTCCCTTTCAAAATATTTTACAAAGGGAAGGCTCAATGGATCTTCGATAGCGATACTCTTTGGCCTTTTGATGGCATATATCGGTGGTAGGGTGACTGGAGGGAGCAAAGGCATTTCTGATCTTCCGGTCTTTGCCGGAATAGGGCTGCTGGGCGGTTCGATGATGAGGGATTTTACTATCGTGGCAACAGCTTTCGGAGCTGACTTCAAGGAACTTAGGAAATCTGGCCTGGCAGGTATTGTCTCACTCGTTCTAGGCGTCCTTTTTTCTTTTACGATAGGAGCGATCTTCGCCCGGTTTGGCGGTTATACCTCCGCGGAAGATATCACAACTATCGGAGCGGGGGCAGTCACGTTCGTTGTAGGCCCTGTGACCGGAGCGGCGCTTGGTGTTGATTCTTCGGTCATAGCGCTTTCAATAGGCATCGGAGTGGTCAAGTCGATAGCTGTAATGGTCATAACGCCCCTTGTTTCAAAGGTGATCAGGATAGATACTCCAAGAGAAGCGATCATCTTCGGAGGCCTTCTGGGAACGACAAGCGGGACTTCCGCTGCGATGGCTGCGATAGACCCTGCACTTGTGCCGTATGCTGCGATGACGTCGACCTTCTATACGGGGCTGGGATGTCTTGTCTGCCCGTCTGTGCTTTATTTTGCAGTAGCAGCTATCGTCTAAATAAGTTAACTTTCCCACCGTCTTTCCCGCATGCCTCTGAGCGGGAATCCAGCGACTTTAATGTTTTAGAGCTGCTGGGTCTCTGCTTAAAAAATAGAGGCAGAAGGTGAAATGATGGGATTTGAATCTACATACTGGAACAGGTGGGAAAGTTGAGTAAATAAGTGATATTATTTTTTAAGTTTTTATAGGGAGGACTTTTAATGGGTAAGTATAATTTTGATGAATATATAGAACGGCGCAACACAAGTTCGATGAAATGGGACCTTGTGGGAGAGCGTTTCGGGGATCCTGACCTGCTTCCCTATTGGGTCGCGGACATGGACTTCAGATCACCTCCCGAGGTAATAGAGGCGATAGAGGAGAAACTGAAGCATGGTGTCCTTGGTTATCCCGTAGTCAAGGAGAGCCTAGTCGAATCAATAGTGAACTGGGAAAAGGTCCGTCACGGATGGAGTTTTGACAAAAGCGCTGTGACCTGGGCTCCCGGTGTTGTAGGAGGACTTGCTTTTGCGATCGAAGCCTATACCAAACCCGGCGATGGGATCATCCTTCAGACTCCGGTCTACCCCCCATTTTATGAAATAATCGAGATGTCAGGCAGGCATGTAGTGAAAAACCCGCTGAAACGGGAAAACGGCAGATTCGTAATGGATCTGGACGGTCTTGAAAAGCTTTTGACCCCGACATGCCGTACGCTTATATTCTGCAGCCCGCACAACCCTGTGTCCCGTGTGTGGACCCGGGCTGAACTTGAGAAACTGGCTGAGATAGCGGAACGCAAAGATATCCTTATACTCTCCGATGAAATACACCAGGACATAGTCTTCAGTGACGCGAAGCATACATGCCTTGCCACGCTTCCCGGTATGGATAAGCGTACCCTCACATACATCGCACCGAGCAAGACATTCAACCTTGCAGGGCTGTCATCGTCAGTTGTGGTGATCCCTGACAGTTCGCTGATGGAGCAGTACAAGTCTGTGCTTGTGAGATTCCACCTTTCAAGGCTCAATGCAATGGGACTTGTCGCAATGGAAGCTGCCTACACAAAGTGCGCAGACTGGGCTGACGAAATGGTGGCATATCTGGAGGGCAACAGGGACTATGCTGAAAAGTTTGTAAGGGAACGGATGCCCAAAGCAAAGATGGATCACCCGGAAGGTACATATATCTTCTGGATAGATTTCAGGGGCTACGGTTTTGACGGAAAGACCCTTCCCGTATTTCTCGCGAAAGAGGCCAAAGTTGCGCTTAACAAGGGACTTGACTTCGGATCCGAAGGAGACGGCTTTGCACGCCTCAATGTCGGGACGACGAGAAAACAGCTTGCCGAGGGTCTTGAAAGGATAGCAGAAGCTCTGAATAGAACCGGTAAGAACTGACAGAGGATTATTGCGTAAGAGTTTCTCCCCCAGATTTTGTATATCAAATAAAAGGCTGCCGGTTTTGATACGGCAGCCTTTTATTTTTTTAAGCAGATTATTTAAGAAGCGGTGTCACTTCGGCAGGTACCTTGCTCTTATCGCCGAATGAGCTTGGCCCTACGATATCCTGTCCCATGTTCTGAAATACGGGGAGTCCGCCCTTGGGATCGAGCACGAATTTTACGAAGCTCATTGCGCCCTTGGCATTGGGGGCTGTTTTGGGGATAGTAAGTCCGTAGACTATTGGTTCTCCCTTAACCTTCATTTTTGTTCCGGGTTCCTTTCCTGCAAGCTCTATAGAAACTGTTGCATATTCCTTATCAAGAGCCGGATCCATGAGGTTTATTTCTTTGGGAAGCTCTACATAGCTCAGGTTGTGCTGAACTGCGACTGATTTATATTCGAATGCGTAATCCATTGCTCCGCTTTCGACCATTGCCACAAGTTCGATAGCCTTCTGGCGGACTGCCCTCTGAGGGTCTTTCATCGCGCGTTCGTAAAGTCCTTTGTCGCCATAATATTTTTCTGCCAGCTGGAGGACAAGAAGGCTTCTGTATCCGCATGGGTCTGCGTCAGGTTCTGAGTGTCCCCAGCGGACATCCGGCCTCATCATGACTTTTGTCCAGTTCTTTGTATTGACCTCATCCTTGTATTTTGATTTGGGACCATACATGAGAACGATCGCATTGCTTGCAAAGGTGACGTTCCAGTCTGCGCCCGCAGGACGAAGGAGCTTCTCGATGACCATGTAGTCAGCAGAGAGAAATACATCGCATCCCCCGCCAAGATCGGTTATTTTACGTGCCAGTGCCGCGCTGCCCCCTGATTCTCTGAGAACATCCACACCGGGGTAGGCTGCTTCATAGAGAGCCTCGATCTTCGCCATGGGAGCGGCGAGACTTCCCGCGTGATAGATCGTGACCTTTTCAGCGGCAAGAGCTCCGCCTGCAAAGGTCATTGCCATAATTACCGTAAAAACAAGGATCAAAAACTTTTGAAACTTTTTCGTGTTGAACATAACAAATACACCTCCGTTTATTTTTGTGTAACTATTAAAAAACGTGGATAGAATTCGGTTCGAAGTTTATCCAGCATTCTTCTCCGGTACGGATGTCGCCTGAGACAAGGTCTGATGAGAGTACATTTGCTGTTAGCCTGAACCCTGTTTCAGTCTGGACTGTGACATCAAAGACCATTCCTCTCGGTACGAGTGATACAGTTTTTCCATGGAATGTGTTCTTGTCAGATATCGGGCGCGCCTTTGAAATTTTAATTTCTTCGGGGCGTATTCCAATAAAGCCGTTTTTTTCAGGTAAGCTGCCAGATATCTCTATTACTTCGGTATGGTTCTCAACAAAGGCTTTTTCATTGCATACTCTGCATGCTATTATGTTTTTCATTCCCACGAATTCAGCAACCCGCCTGTTTGCGGGTTCACGGAAAACAGTTCTTACATCACCGGTCTGCTGCAGCGAGCCGTCAGTTATTACAGCCACACGGCTGCCCAGAGAGAGCACTTCTCCAAAATTATGGGTGACCATAATTATTGTCATCCCTGCTTTGTTGATTTCCCCAAGATAATCGCTCAACTCTTCGCGGAAAGAAGGATCCAGGGCAGAAAGCGGTTCGTCAAGCAAAAGCAGGGTTGGATTTACCGCAAGAGACCTAGCCAGTGAGACCCTTTGCTGTTCTCCTCCTGAAAGTGTCTCGGGAGAACGGTTAAGCAAGGGAGCCAACTTGAAAAGGTCTATAAGTTCACCGACCCTTTTTTTGTCGGGCTTGTCGATAAATTTAAGGCCCCATTCGATGTTCCGGACAACTGACATGTGGGGAAAGAGTGCGTAATCCTGATATACAAGGGCGACCTTTCTTTTTTCAGGGGGGAGTTCTGTAACATCCCGTCCGGCTATCCTGATTTTTCCGCCGCATAGGGATCTTATGCCGGCTATCGCTTCAAGCAGGATCGTTTTTCCAGCTCCGCTTGGCCCGACTATCATAAAAAATTCTCCATTGTTGACTGTCAGCGATAGGGAATCGATGGAGAAACTTCCAAGGTCAAGCGAGATATCTTCAATTTCAATCATTGTTTATGTCCTCCCTTCTTTTTCCTGCAGATATAAGCCTGAAGAGGATGAACATTCCAAGACAGACAATTATCAGCTGGACTGCTACGGGAGTTGAATACTTAAGTCCGAATGTTGCAAAACGATCATAGATGAGGGTTGGTGCCACCATTGGATGGTAAGCCATTATCACTACTGCTCCGAACTCGCTGACGCCTCTTGCCCAGCTCATGATCAACCCGGAAATTATGCCTTTGCGCGCAAGCGGGAGCGATATCCTGAAAAAAACCTGAGAAAATGAGGCTCCCAAGGTCCTTGCGGCTTTTTCTGTGCGGGGAGAGACTCCGTAAAATGCGTCTCGGGCTGCATCGACATAAAATGGAATAGACACGAACATACAGGCAAGTACGATCCCAAAATGACTGTTGACCGGAGAGAGACCGATCTTTATCAGAGAGGATCCCAGTGCGGTCTTTGGTGAAAAGGCCATAAGAACTGCTATACCTGCCACTGTATGCGGGATCATGATCGGAACATCGATTATAGCTTCCAGAAAGGCTTTGCCCCGGAAATTTCTTCTTGCAAGAAAATATGCCAAAGGTGTTCCAAAAAGAGCTATTATGCCTGTTGCAGCAGATGCCGTCCATACGCTCCGCCAAAGAGCTCCCACTATCTCACTGTCTTTATATGAAGAGAGAACAAGGCTCCAGTCAGCTCGGAGAAATAATCCTGCCAGCGGCCATACTATGTAAATGATCAGGAATGATCCCATTAAAAGCATAAAAAGACATTCTCTTGAAGAACGGTGCATGATCTGCCCCCTGAAAAATAAACTGCCGTCTCCTCAGTTAAAGGAGACGGCAGTAATAATTGGCGGCCGCTCCTCCTTTTCAAACACGGGAGGCTTTTCCGTTTCCGGAAAAACCCGACGGCCGGTCTCCATAGAATAAATCTTTAGGGGATACGGCTCGGAGGATCCCTGGTTTGCAGGGACTAACTCATACTATCATTCCATATAATTTTGTCAACTAAAATTTATGATATATAGAACATATTGATATTTATCAAACTATTGGCTTTTTGAGAGGTAAGACAGGTAATGGAAGAGATGTTCAGGGTCTAAACTGTCAGATCGTTTCGTTGATGCAGGTAGAAACATAATTTTTGTCGACTGTTATCACAGGATAATAATTCGGGTCTATCTCTTTTATCGCCGTTTCTATCCTATGTATAAGTTTGGTCGCGGATACGTCAAGCTCGGCAGGTACAACAACGTCGAAGATCAGGTTGGTGTGAGTCTCGCCTTTTACTATCCTGAAATCATGTATGGTGAAGCGTTGGTCGATATTTGTCACGATCTCTTCGGTCATCTTTTTCAGCCTGTTGACCTCTTCGTCATCAGTAATTATTGGATCCATATGTATTACCAGGTTGATATTGAGGTCCCTGGCGCAGTCCCTTTCGATGCAGTCTATAATGTCATGTGATTTTAAGAAGCTTTCGTTCGCGTGAACTTCTGCGTGTACGGTGGCAAAGTATACCTCAGGGCCGTAATTGTGTATCACAAGGTCATGAATGTTTAATATTCCGTCGTATGAGAGGATCTTTTTTTCTATCTTGTCGACAAGCTCCGGATCAGGCATTTCTCCCAGCAGGGGACTGAGTATCGATTTGAGTATCTGCACCCCGGACCAGAGGACAAAAAGCGCAACTCCGATTCCCATGTAACCGTCTATTTCAACCCCGGCAAATTTGGATATCAAGGCCCCAATGAGCACTGCCGAAGTGGCAAGAACGTCATTTGCTGAATCTGCGGAGGCGGCCTTTATCGTAGGAGAGGATATTATCTCCGCTATTCTTGCATAAAACCTGCACAGCCAGAACTTAACGGCGATCGAAAACGCGAGGATAAGAAACATTATCGTTGAGTATTTCGTAGGCCGAGGGTCAATTATTTTGTTGAACGAGGATCTTATAAGCTCAGCTCCTACGAATAATATTGCGATCCCAAGGATCAAGCCTGTGAGGTACTCAATTCTCGCATGTCCGAAAGGATGATCCCTGTCCGCGGGCTTTCCGGACATTTTGAAGCCTATGAGGGTCACTATGGAAGATCCTGCGTCCGACATGTTGTTTATGCCGTCCGCTGTCACCGATATGCTGTTGAAAACCGTTCCCGCAATGATCTTGCTCAGGCTGAGCACGATGTTCACGATCAGCCCGATGATGCCTGAAAAAACGCCATAGTTTTTTCTCACGGAGGGGTCTTCGTGGTTTTGGCTGTCATATATAAACCGTCTGATCAATAAATCGAACAATTCGACCACCTTCGAAATAAAAGTCGGAATATGTGTCTTGTATATGATAGCAGTAAAGAAGAAAAATGAAGCTTGATAATTTTAGTTGGGCCATTCAGATATTTGCTGAATGATGTTAAACTGAAGCTGTACAAGCTCCGACATTCCCCCAGTATGATGCTAATTATTTTTAAATGACGGAGGTGTGTGACATGGAAAAAATATCGATAGGAAACAATGCGTTTTTACTTCCCATGCCAATGGTCCTCGTTGGTTCACGCAATGAGGGAAGGGCTAATTTCATGGCAGTGGCGTGGGTCAGCCGTGTAAACGCTTCACCAAATGCGATGTGTATCGCGATAGGCAATAAATTTACGGCAGAAGGGATTTTTGAAAACAAAGAGTTCAGCATCAACATACCTTCGGTGGATCTGATCGCAAAGACAGATCTTATGGGGCTCGTAAGCGGAAGGGAATACGATAAATCAAAAGAATTTGACATCTTTTACGGATCGCTGAAAAACGCACCTATGATACGCGAGTGTCCCGTCACCATGGAGTGCAGGTTGATAGAATCTGTCCGGCTCGAGGTGGATACTATTTTTATAGGTGAGGTCAGGAATGCTTGGACGGAGGAAAAATATCTGACTAACGGAGCTCCGGATATCACTAAAGTATCTCCGTTTTGCCTGAGCATGCCGGACAACCGCTACTGGTCCATAGGCGAACAGGTGGGCAAGGCCTGGCATGACGGGCTGGAACTCAAAGAAAAACTCGAAAAGATATAGATAAAGATGTTTTTTCATAAAAGAGACGGGGCTCCTGCCAGGGAGCCCCGTCTCTTTTATGATATGTCTGTATCAGACGTATATTACCACTTGCCTCTGCTTACGTGGCCTGCGATCTCGGCTTTGCTTCTCTGCTTGATCACTGTGGCTTCTTCGACTGCCTGTTTGAATAGCGCTACGCACGGAGGATCGAGGTCGATCTTTATACCCTCTTCAGCCAGTGCCTTGAGTTTGTTGGCAAGCTTTACTATTTCCATATGGATGTCGTTGGTGCGGACAGACATAAGGACTTTCTTCGCTTCTTCCTCTGTAAGGGCCGTGAACTTATCTTTTTCGGCTCCGCATTTGGGGCATTTTTCAGGGGCTTCGGGACCTTCGTGGATGTAACCGCATACTGAACACTTGAACAACATGATAT
>ENA-UOOM01000718-UOOM01000718.1-fermentation-metagenome-genome-assembly--contig:-NODE-718-length-35474-cov-10.502047_pt1 | contig 35474 bp, 35 predicted proteins | sample MGYA00245781_ERZ724031 | MGnify/ENA primary metagenome ERZ724031 (study PRJEB28704, sample SAMN03018317) | fermentation metagenome | biome: anthropogenic terrestrial biome; feature: soil; material... | reverse complement strand
TTCTCATCATCCTATATAAACACGCATCCTTCCGGGAATTCTGCGGAACATGCTGCTTCGTTTGGAATGACATATTCCAGTTCTGTCTTCCACAGCCCATGTAAATTACAGTATGCATATACGCAGCCATCCTTAACATCATCAAATTTCACAACTGGCTGATCACCTGGCTTAAGGTATCTTACCTCCACCTTGTCATCCGTTGCAAGAGCAATCCACTCAATATAATGCTCCGGTGTCATGGGATGAAGTGTAGATCCCACGGAAACCTTCATCCTATCATCCTCGGTTTTTGTTACCTTCGGTACGTGTTTTTCCTGAGCTGCATCTGTGGAATTAGCAGATAATTTAGTCATGGGCTGCCCGCAGCAAACCATTTCTCCGCCGCCCTTTTTAAGTAAGGCAACCAAATTGCCACAGCTTTCACAACGATAAAATTCAACATTAGACATATATAACACTTCCCTTCTTCTGATGTACATTTCTTATGGCTGCAAATAACACACTAAAGCAGAACCATAATTTTGTCCTTTTCACTATTTTACCAGTGTGCTGTCTCATTAACTTTAAGCAAAATAGACAGTACACTATCCTTATTATACGTTCTATTATTACAGATTGCAACTAGTGTATTGACGCATTGACATTTTAGAAAGGCACATTTTATTATTTTATTATTCAGAAAATTCTTTGCCGTAAATTACAGTTCCTGCAACATTATCCAATGCTTCTTTTTCAAGTTCCACTGCCATAAATGCTTCATCCGGCACATCATACGGTGCTTTTATTCCCCATTCACTTGCGGGCTTAAATCCAAACCGTGGATAATATTTTTCATGTCCAAGAACAATGACTGACTTAAAGCCCATTTCTTTTGACCTATTTAAGCCGTAAAGAATCATTTTACTGCCAATGCCCTGATTTTGAAAACCGGGTAAGACTGAAACAGGGGCCAACGCTAGTGTTGGATAATTTTCATCCCTATTTTTAATACACAGCTTTGTAAACATTGCATGTCCTACAATCTTTTTATCAACTTCAGCGACAATACTAAGTTCTGGTATGAACACATCACCTTTTCTTAATTTAGCCACTAAAAACTGCTCGCTGTGATCACTGTGCTTTTCATTCTTGAAGGCCCTTTCTACTACTGTTTCTGTAATTTTATAGTCATTCCTAGTTTCCTGTCTTATGATTATATTCATGTAACGATTCATTTTTTAATATCTCCCTATAGAGCCTCAAGCATATTATATAACCTGCAGACTGTTTTCCAGTTTCGTGCTGTAGATGTGCCAAAGTTTTTTGGTATTGCCGCAGCCAACTTTGAGTTACGTACGCTTTGATGGCACAGGAAATATAATTCTCTTGTTCCTTTCCGCAGTATATCTTCTCCTTCATATTTCCGGTAGACAGCATCAATCACTGATTGCTTCGAAAGATCGCTAAAAAAATAAACATAAAGATGTTCTGTTTTGGGATCCGCCAGTTCTGCTGCTGCCTTCTCAGCCGGTGTGATTGGGAGCTGTTCAATGAGAAAACGCATCTCATCTATGTTTCGCATCATTACATCACACTGAAATCCAAAATGCTCATCAAACCCGGCATAAATTATATCCAGAAGGGAGAGTTCGTCTAAGTCAGATTCAAAAGCCACATTGCCGCTCTGAATATAGGTCTGGACTTTATGAAGCCCCAAGTTGAGGAAAAGCTGCCTTAAAGCAGCCATTTTGACAATATTTTTTCCTCCAACGTTAATTCCTCTAAAGAGAGCCACATATTGCATATTTATTGTCTCCCTTTCCGAAGCAGGCTCAGGTACTCACCATAACCCTCTTCTTCCATTTCTTCTCTGGGAATAAATTTTAAAGACGCACTGTTAATGCAATAGCGCAGTCCTCCCTGTGAGGCGGGACCGTCCTCAAACACATGTCCAAGGTGTGCATCTCCATGGCTGCTTCTCACCTCTGTCCGCAGCATGCCATGGCTTCTGTCTGTGATATTTGTGATTAATTCAGGGGCGATGGGACTGGAAAAGCTGGGCCACCCACATCCTGATTCAAATTTATCGTCTGATAAAAACAGAGGCTCGCCCGTGGTGATATCAACATAAATTCCTTCCTCAAATTTATCAAAATATTCATTTTGATACGGAGGCTCTGTTGCACTATTCTGGGTTACATTAAATTGCACCTCGTTTAAGTTTTCTTTTAACTCATCTACTGTTTTTTTTGCATATTTCCTGCTTGGATCCAACGCTTTTTCAGCCTTTTCAAATTTAGCGGCTCCAATGTGACAGTATCCTCCGGGATTTTTATCCAGATATTTCTGGTGGTATTCTTCTGCCTTGTAATAATTGAAAAGCGGTTTCACCTCGACAGCAATTTTTTCCCTATAGTTTTGTTGAAGCTTGCCAATGGAAGTTAAGATCACTGTCTCGTCTTCGGTGTCTGTGAAGTAGATTCCCGTTCTGTACTGTGTGCCGACATCGCCTCCCTGGCGGTTTATGCTGACTGGATTAATTACATCATAATAAAGCTCCAAAATAAACGGGAGCCCTATTTTGCTGTCCTCGTATTCCACTTTTACAGTCTCGGCAAAACCTGTGTTGTTACTGCAAACTTCCTCATAAGTCGGATTTTCCGTGTTTCCGTTGGCATACCCAACCTCGGTAGACAGGACACCCGGAATGTTTTCCAGATATTTTTCTGTTCCCCAGAAACAACCGCCTGCCAGATATATTTCTTTTTTCACTCTTGGTTCCCTCCAAATTGTAAGTTAAGGTAACTGTTCTAAACCAAGCTCAAAAACCTACGGTTTTCTCGCTGTTTGGCTCTCGCCAAATAGATATATTTAGAAATACTCCTTAGAAAGCGAGCTTTCACAGAGTATTTCTAAATATATCTGCTTGGTTCCGAACCGCTGCAAATCATTATCGGGCGTTTACCAGTTTCTTTACAGCTTCCTCTTTTGTTGACACAAAAAAGACATCGTTTCCTCTGTTCGATTCGTAAACAAAGTCCTTCAGAGGCTTGCTTGTATATTTAGTATAGTCACCATATATAGCGACCTTCGTATGATAACTGACGAATTTCTGTAAAATTTCACCGGCAAGTCCTGTACTCAGAACAAAGAATGTATCTTCTATATTTTCTTTGTTGATTACAATTCTATCTGCTCCTGTTTCATAATTTACCGTTGCCAGCAAATCCAGCGCGGACTGTGTATCTGTGATTATTTTCTTGTCGCCGGTAACAACGGCAACTTTTGTGCCATTTTCTTCAATTGTAGTAAACTGCATATTCTTTATTATCCTTTCAATTCTATTTTCTTAAACTTACAGCACCAGATGCCTATACGTCAAGTTATTCTTTTATGCAGGTTCCAGAATGGGCAGAAAATTTTTTATAAATCGACTTGTTCAAAATGTTTCGCAGAAACCCTGTATACAATATTTATTCCAATTATATACACCGCTGCTCCCACAGCCAGTATAGGCAGCTGCCGTAACATACTCCCCGATTCAACACTGTCGAGCCATGTGAATTTTGGAAAATGAACAATTACTTCCATGAGTACTACTGCAAAAGTTGCCGGTATAAGTGCGAGCAAAAATGCCTTTCCCGCTTTGTAGGCTGTTTTAAAAAACTGGGGCAGGAAGATCACATTGAAAATGGCATAGATTATCAGACCAAAACCGTAGTAAGCCACGTTTGCCTCAATGCCCGCAGGATTACCTTCTGGTAAAATATGTGTGCGCAATATGGCGAAGGGCAGAGATATGAGCAATTGTGTCATCTGTGCCAAAACTATGAGCATACATTTTGCTTTGACAGTATCTCTCTTCCTCACCGGAAGCAATGCTGTATAATAAATATCGTTGGTTTCCCGGCCGTACATGAAGGTAATATATACTCCAATACAGCTAAACAGAAACACCATGCCATAAGGATACGCAGGAACAATCACCAGGACTCCAAGCAATGTGAAAATATATAGATTAGGGTGTGCGGCCAGCCGCAGCTCCTTATAAAGAAGATCAAACATCATAGCTCCTCCTCTCCGTGCGTATCATAATTTCTTCTAAAGACAGCCCTGTCTTTTCATCCGGCTTTTTCAGATAATCAAAATGTTTTATAAATGCAGATTTCTCAGCACTTTTCAGCAGCTTTCCGCCTTTGATATAAGTAATATCGTCGGCACATTTTTCCAAATCTGATGTAATATGGGTGGAAAAAAGAATACTTCTCTCCCCGTCCTTCACAAGCTTCCGGAACAATCCAAGTAAATCATCCCGGGATACCGGATCAAGTCCGCTGGTCGGCTCATCTAAAATAAGCAATTTTGCATTATGGGACAGCGCAAGTGCTAACATATACTTAACCCTCATGCCGGTGGACAAGTCTTTTACCCGTTTTTGTGGATCCAGTTCAAACATCTCCAGGTATTTTTCATAGGCTTTCTCGTCCCATTTTGAATAAAAGCGCTTCGTGACTGCTGTGACAGTATCCAGCTTCTTTTGATCATAGAAATCAATTTCTCCCAGGACCACCCCGATATTTTGCTTACAATTCTCTTCATTTTCCAGAAAGCTTTTGCCAAACATTTCAATCGTCCCGCTGTCCGGGTGTACCAGATTTAACAATGATTTTAAAGTTGTAGTTTTTCCTGCACCGTTACTGCCGATTAAACCCATAACTCTTCCCCTGGGCAGTGAAAAGGTAATACTATCTAATGTAAAGCCTGGATAATGTTTCGTTAGCCCTTGTACCGATAGTGCATTCAATTTTTTTCCTCCTTAAAAAAGCCATCTATAGCCACGTTGTTCATACGCAGGAAAGCATTACTGTCTACCAGTGCAATTCCCGCGCTTGCCGGGTTGCTGTCGCCCAGCACCACCAGCGTGTCACCGGGATGAAACTTTAATGTGTCCCGTGCCTTTTTTGGCAATACGATCTGTCCTCTTTCACCTATAGTCACTGTACCAAAGATGTATTTATTTTTAGGTCCGATAGGAACCCCCTCCTCCTCGGAATCATGGCGCACCAAATCATTTAAGGATACTTCAAATAAACCAGCCAGTTCTTCACAGTTGATTATATCCGGCAAAGAGTCCCCTCTTTCCCACTTCGCAACGGCTTGGCGTGTAACGCCAACTCTCTCAGCAACCTCCTCCTGGGATAAACAACTCTTGTTTCTCAGATATCGTAAGTTTTCAGCAATGTTTTTTTTAGGATTATTCATATTTTTCACACCTCGCTGCTTATATCATACACGCATTTCCAAGAAATTAAAACCAACTAATATTTACAAATTATGTTAGCTTTAGTTGCGGTTTCTTTTGTTGAAATACTGATTCTATGGAGAGGGTACTTCTTCTAACTGAAAAAACACAGCCTCTCAGACTGTGTTTTTCATAACTTACTGTTTTATTAGAAATCCATCCCCGCCTGGATGATTAATATGCCGTCCATCCGCCGTCGACAGTGATTGTGGTGCCATTCACAAAGCTGGAGTCATCGGAAGCAAGGAAAAGAGCAACATTTGCAAGCTCATCCGGTGAACCGGATCTTGGATTTGTACCCATCCCAGACATAGCTCTTTCCAGCCCGAACTGGCTGGGATGTGTTACCCCTGCCGCACCAATTTCAGTATCGACACCTCCGGGGCAAATCGCACTGCAGCGGATCCCTTTGGTTGCGTACATATACCCAATATTTTTTGTAAGACCAACAAGACCAAACTTAGATGCTGTGTATGCAGCCCCTGCCCGGGCACCCCGAAGCCCACCGGCAGATGCAATGTTAATAATATTTCCCTGGCCTTGTTTTTCCATCTGCTGTACTGCCTTGCGGCACAGTACAAAAGGACCTGTTAAATTTACATCAATCACCCTGTTCCACAGTTCGTCGGTCACCTCAGCAACCGGCATCATCTCATCCATAATACCGGCATTATTGATCAGGATATCAAGAGTGCCATATTCCTTCACAACTCTATCGATTAAATCCTCCATATCTTTTTCTACCGCAACATCGCCCTGAACTGCAATAATCTTACCGTCAAAATCTTTTGCCTGCAGAACAATTTCGTCTAATCTTTCTTTTCTTCTCGCAATAGCTATTACTGTAGCACCTTCCTTGGCAAAAAGAAGAACCATCGCCTTTCCCATTCCGGCACTGGCCCCTGTAATTACTGCTATTTTTCCTTCAAGCTTCATGCTAAATCTCCTTCTTTGATAGTTTCTTTATTATTAACTTATTTTGGTATTAATGATATTCTATATGATAGTTAAAGTTTTGTCAATATTATTCTTATATCAGAGAAAAGCTTTTTAGTATGTATAGCCAGCCTGTAACTGTAAGTGCACTGAACATCGTGGTCAGCATCACTACACTGGATGTCAGTACCCCCTCGTGCCCCATGTTCTTTGCCATTACGAAACAACTCACTGTCGTTGCGGAACCAAGCATAATCAGAATGGCCACCAGCTCCTCTTTCCGGAACCCCAGCCAGACAGCGGGCGGCAGAAAGACCGCAGCAAACACAACCAGTTTCATCACCGCCGCCACTATGGCAGGTTTGGCCCTTCCAAATGCTTTGCTGATATCAAATGTTGCTCCCATAGCCATAAGGCCCATGGGCGTTGCCACTGCTCCGATGTTGGAGATTGTCTTCTCCATGACAATCGGCATCGGTATCTTCAAAACCGACCAGAGAAGCCCGGCGGCAATTCCAATAATAATTGGATTTGTGACAATTCCCTTCAATGTAGCAATCCACACTTTCCTGTCCAGTTTCTTCCTCTCCGGTTGAAAAAAGGAAAGCACGACCACAGCCATAACATTATAAAGTGGAACGCTGCCAATAATCATCAATGGCGCCATTCCGGCATTTCCGTATATATTTTGGATAAATGCGATTCCAAGAAGAGCTGCACTGCTTCTGTAGGATGCCTGTATGAATTCCCCCTGAATACTTTTGTCCCGCCACCAAAAAGAGACTGCCGCTGCAAGAACGATACTGATGAGCGTCGCTCCAAAACAGAACAGCACGAATTTCAGATTCCACACTTCCACAAAATCTACTGTTGCCAGATCCTCAAACACCAGAACCGGCAGCGGTACAAGGAAGACAAATTTATTCATCTTCTTCGCAAACACATCATCAATCCATCCAATTTTATTAAAAACAAGTCCCAGAATCATCAGCAGGAAAATCGGAACTGTCGCATTCAGGCAAAAAATTAGGTTATCCATTATTGTTACTCCAAAATCTTTCTATGTTAAATCATTTCCTCATAGTGCATCAGCCGGTCAAACTCATCCTCAGAAATTAGCTTCAGCTTCATCACAGCTTCTTTCAAAGAAATATTCTCGGCAAAAGCTTTCTTGGCAATCTTTGCAGCATTCTCATAGCCAACCGTTGGACTTAAGGCCGTCACCAGCATAAGTGAATTATTCAGATAATTTTCCATGTTCTCTCTCTCTGCACGAATTCCTTTCACACAATGCGTGCAAAATGAATCCATCACATCCCCCAGCAGACGTGCGGACTGCAGGAAATTGTATGCACATACCGGCATGAATACATTAAGCTCAAAATTCCCCTGAGACGCAGCGATGCCAATTGCCGCGTCATTCCCCATGACCTGGACCGCCACCATCGTCACCGCCTCGCACTGAGTCGGGTTGACCTTGCCCGGCATAATGGAAGAGCCGGGTTCGTTGGCCGGAATCTGGATTTCACCGAGCCCGCATCTCGGACCGCTGGCCATCCATCGCACATCGTTTGCAATCTTCATCAAATTTGCCGCCAGAGCCTTCAAGGCACCATGGGCAAACACATAGGCATCCTTGCTCGTCAGTGCGTGGAACTTGTTCTCATCCGGTATAAACTCCACTCCGGTTAACTCAGTCAGGTGCTTTGTCACCTGCACATCAAACCCTTCCGGGGCATTGATGCCGGTTCCTACAGCTGTTCCGCCGATAGCCAGTTTGTGCAAATGGTTCAGAGACGCATAGAGCATGTTTTCTGTTTCTTCCAGCATACCTCTCCAGCCACTAATCTCCTGTGAAAATGCAATTGGCGTCGCATCCATTAAGTGAGTGCGTCCGCTCTTTATGATTCCCTCATTTTCTTTCTCCAAACGGGCAAATTCACCTGCAAGACGTCTCAGGGCCGGCAGAACCTGCTCTGTCACAGCAAGAACCGCCGCAATGTTCATTGCTGAAGGAAATGTGTCATTGGAGCTCTGGGACATATTGACGTGATCGTTAGGATGAATCCTCTCTCCGGCCAAATGCGCAATTACTTCATTGACATTCATGTTGGACTGCGTACCGCTCCCGGTCTGCCAGACCTTCAGTGGAAATTCCTGCCACCGCTCTCCTGCAAGAATCTGATCACAGGCGTTTGCAATGACCGTATATTTTTCTTCATCAAGCTTTCTAAAATGCCGGTTTGCTGCGGCAGCCGCCTTCTTGAGATATGCGAAGGCACGTATAACACCACGGGGCATAGTTTCCTCCCCAATCATAAAATTTTCCAAGCTGCGCTGGGTCTGGGCACCCCAGAAGTGCTCCTTTGGTACTCTCACCTCGCCCATAGTATCATGTTCAATTCGATATTCCATCGTCCTTACCTCCTAAAATCTATCTTTTATAATCCTTTCTGATAAACGGCTCATCAATGCTTTCAGAAATGAGCAGTTTGTATTTCTGTGGATGGCGGTATGCATTTCCATGCACTTCGTGCTGTCTGTACTCTCTAATTTCATCAATAGGAAAGTCAGCTATATAAATCCCCTCCCCCTCTCCAGCCTCAACACCCGCCGTCAGTCGGCATTCATCTCCAAAATCACAGGTGTGTACTTTTGCATATGCAGGTTGCCGTCTGTAGTATCTTCAGGTAAAATCTGCAATAAAGCAACTTTTAAGTTTTTCATAGAACTAATAATATCACAAGCCATATTCGGCTTCAATACCCGGCTTACTTTCTTGCTGCATACCGTTTCAATATATAAGTTTTACAGAAGTCCTAATAACTTTTGTAATTTTCCTTTGGAGGGAATTTCCAAGAAACTACTTGCAATCACGAACTTTTAAGTGTACAATCATACTTACGATAAAACACAGGGGAGCTTGTATAAACAGGCTGAGAGGAGGTTATCAACTTCGACCCTTTAACCTGATGCGGGTAATGCCGCCGTAGGAAGTCATTGTAATTAAGGCTTTTTTACAGGAGGCATCCGTCAGGTGTCTCCTTATTTTTGTTACACTTTTTCTGAAAGGAGAGCGTTCAGCATGCACGGTAAGTCCGTGACAGACTTAAGGGGGAGCGCCCTTAAGTCTTGTACTACAGCGATGGGAAGCCGTATTCCGGCGTGAGAGGAAGCCAGTGAGCTTCGACCGACCTTCCAGCTCTCTTAGAGAGCATACTATATCTATTTCAGGGAAGCGTCGCTGTAATCGGCCGTTTTCTCTGCATAAGAGAGGAGTGTTACAATGAAAACAAACAATGTCACAAAAAAAATGGTATTAACCGCAATGCTTGCCTGCCTTGCATTTGTACTAAACACTTTTGTATATTTCCCTGCCATGGCACCCTTCCAGCACTTTGTTGATGTGCTTGCAGCTGTACTTGTAGGTCCGTGGTACGGGTGCGCCGCTGCATTTATCTGCGGTGTGTTAAGGATGTTATCCGGCCGCACCATCCAGGCAGTCACCGGGGCAGTTTTTGGTCCGATCCTTGGAGGCTTGATTTATAAAAAAACAAAAAATATCTACCTGACATTTATCGGTGAAGTGGCGGGCACTGGATTTTGCGGTGCGATGGCATCCTATCCATTAATGAAATGGTTTTATGGGCTGGATGCACAGTCTCCGTTCTACTACATACCATTCTACACACCTTCTGCCGTGGTGGGCGCAGGAATGGGAGTCGCAGTACTGCTGATTTTGAAGCACAGCGGTGCTCTGGGACGAATGCTAAGTGAGCTGAGTTAAGGAGGAGAGAATGATTGATTATATTAATTCCTTACGCTGTGTGCATCAGAATACACCACTTGTTCAATGTATTACAAATTTCGTCACCGTCAATGACTGTGCAAATATCATTTTAGCCGCGGGTGGCTCTCCTTCCATGTCACAGGATATCCGTGAGGTCGAGGAGTCCGTGAAAGGTGCCCGGGGTCTGGTCTGCAAGGGGAAACACAGCTGCGCAGAGATACCGCCCGGAGGCTGCTAAACGAACTTCATTTTTCCGCAATTCGGGGAAATGCCTCGGAAATTCGCTTTCTTGCCGGTCAACAGTCAGCAGGCAGCGGCGTGGATGTGAGTGCGGTGGATGCCACATTCCGCACAGACCTCATTGATGCAGTATTTAATTTAACCGAAACACAACTTAGGGAGGGTATCCGCTATGAATTTCTCTAAAGAAGCAACCTACAGCGACATGGATAAGCACTATGCCATCTTTGATATGGATGGCACATTAGTTGACTCTATGGTGTACTGGGGGCATCTTGCCGGCGAGTTTCTTGAAAGCAAGGGTATTGCTCAGATTCCAAAGGACATCCTGGCGAAGATTAAGCCCATGACCATGACAGAAGCAGCAGCATTATTCATACAGGAATTTTCCCTGAACAGCACACCTGAAAGCATCGCTGTGGAGATGAATGCTATGATGGGTGAGCATTACCGCAAAGACATTCCTTTGAAAAGCGGAGTGAAGGAATACCTGGATTTTCTGTATCAAAAAGGGGTTCAAATGTGCGTAGTATCCGCAACGGCAGAGCATTTGATGGAAGCTTGTCTGAAGCGTCTGGATATTCTAAAGCATTTTCGTTTCTTGCTCTCCTGTGAAACAGTGGGGGCAGGCAAAGACAAACCAGATGCCTATTTTGCAGCTGCAAAACGGCTTGGGGCTTCACCTGCCAATACAGCTGTCTATGAAGATGCCCTGTACGCTGCTGAGACAGCAAAAAATGCCGGTTTTTATGTTATCGGCGTATACGATGAGAGCGCTGAAAAATATTGGGATAAAATTGAAAACCTTGCGGATGAAACAATCCGCGGCTTTTAAGGAAAAGTAACTTTATTGCTGAACCGAGTTTAGAAGGTTTCAATTGTCTTCGTTTCTGTTATTATCAAACTTATAATAAAAATTCCTTTGCTTCTTTACACCATTCTAAATAGGCATGATATGTTTTAATGCCAAACTCAACAGTCAACAAGTAGTATTTGTGGGTTGCATCGTCATTCAGACAGTTTTTAAGGGCCTTTTCTGCTTCCAAGAGATAGGGTATTTCTTTTTCAATCTTATCTTGAAATGCTGTAATATGTTCGATTGTCTGCAAGGGTCCTACATCGTTTCCAAAGAAAAGTTTAAGCAAGGTTTCATATCGAAGTTCATCCTTTTCAACAGGCAATGCAAGCCATTGTTTTAAATATTTATGCCCCTTATCTGTTATGGTATAAATCTGCTTATTTCGTTTGTTTTCTGTGCTTTCTTTCTTTGTGGCTAACCCCCGGCTGACCAAATCACTTAAAGTAGGGTAAATGCTGCCATAGCTTGCTCCCCAAAAATATTTTAAAGCGGTATCCATTCTTTTCTTAATTTCATAACCTGTCAGTTCTTCATGACTTAACAGCCCTAAAATAACACAATCAAGCTTCTTCTCTGTTGCCATTATTCTTTTCCTTTCTGTCTATCATTCCGTAAGACAATATATTTTGAGGACAATAATCAACGCAAGCTCCACACTGAATACACTCTGCACTTTTAATCTGTCCTCCTTTAATTGCCTTTACAACATCTACTCCCATAGGACAGACCTTGTTACATTTCCCACAAGAAACACAGCCATTTTTTTCTTTGACTCTAATATAAAGTCCAGGCAAATGCAAAAGTCTGCGAATTTTTGTGCCGGCTATCATAAATGGAGCCATCCAGCAAAAATAATGGCAAAAAGCCCTTTTCTCAAACAAGATTGGCGGTATGAAAATTAAAAATACAATTCCATAATATATGATGTAACTTTGAATAGATGAAACAGATATGCCTTTTTTTGTTTCAAAGAAAAAATCAACAGCTACAATCTTTCCGCTATAGAAATAGCAAAAAATCACTGTGCCAATCCAGACAACCCAGATTATGTACTTAATATTATTTTTCCACTGCTGTTTTGGCTTTTTATCATTGATAGCAAATGCACATTCCTGTAATCCCCCTGCCGGGCAGAGGCAGGCACAAAACACTCTGCCAAATGGAATAGACAGCAAAAACAGCAGCATAAACACAATAAAACTTCCGTTGATAATTCCGTTTAGACCCGCATTGATTATTAAAGCAGGGCTGAAATAGTATAATGTAACAGGAAATAACAATAATGATATTGTTATAAGCAATTTTCTTATTTTTTGCCTGTTCATTTTCCCTCCAATATATCATCATGATACATCTATCATATATCAGTCTGATATATCCGTCAATCTTAATGACTTGATTCCACTTATATCAGCCTTGCTGTTCTTTAAAAAAGCAATTGCGGAAGATTACGTTCTGGAAAACGGTGCGGGAGGTGCATGTTATCCCTTCAAAAACACAGTCCTCCATTTCGCCGTCAGGTCGGTCTGTGAGAAGTTTTTCAGTTTTCTTGCCTGAGCTATCTTTACACCAATTTCGGCTGTTGTTTGCATAATATATTCCTCCTCTTATTAGACTTTATGCCCATTATAATCACGAACGAGGAAAAATCAATATAGATTTTGAAACTATAGGTTGTTTTTAGATATTATTAGTTGTTATAGAGTTGCTCATACACTGGTTTTTGGTTAAGAATTTGTCGATCCCCCACCGTCCACATGAAGCACTTGCCCCGTAACAAAACGCGAATCGTCGGAAGCCAGATAAACATAAGCAGGTGCAAGCTCGAACGGCTGAGCAACCCGCTGCATCGGATTATCGGCACCATAGACTGCAACTTCATCTGACGAAAAACTTGCCGGAATAAGTGGGGTCCAGATACGTCCCGGAGCGACGGCGTTCACTCGAATTCCTTGTTTAGCAACATTTTTTGCCAGTGCTCTCGTGAAACCGACGATAGCGCCTTTGGTTGCTGTATAATCAATCAATTGCTGCTCGCCTATATAGGTTACGATTGAAGAAGTACCGATGATTGAACTGCCGGGTTTCATGTGAGGCAAAGCTGCACGAGTCGTGTAAAAGTGAGAATAAACATTTACTTTGAATGTATCATCAAACTGTTCATCCGTTATGTCCCCCAAACTTAATTGTTGGAACTGAATGCCTACATGGTTACACAAGATATCAAGCTGTCCGAAAGTTTTCAATGTCTCATTCACAATTGCCACGCACTGACTCTTTTTCCGCAAGTCACCCGGCATCAACAAACAACGTTGTCCCAGCTGCTCAATTCGAGATTTCGTTCGGTTTGCGTCCTCATGCTCATCAAGATATGCAATGGCAACATCAGCACCTTCTTTTGCGAATGCAATAGCAACTGCGGCTCCGATACCGCTGTCACCTCCGGTAATGAGGGCTACCTTTCCCTTTAGCTTGTCACTCCCCTTATAATGGGGGTTTTCAATGATTGGCCTTGGTACCATCAGTCTTTCAGCTCCTGGTTGGTGCAGCTGGCGTTGTTCCGGCATACCCACCGGTATATCCTCATAGCGCAATATTTTCCCATAATTTGGGTATAATGGGTAAGGATCTGTCTCCATATTCTGTTCAAACATTTGCTGAAATTGGTGTATAAGCTGATTCTCTTGCTCTGAGCCACTTTTATTGTCCATAAATCGACCTCCTAAATTCTTTATCTCTCATATGGTATAAGGTATGTATGTTAGACATTCACCGTGCATAAAAAACTGTTGGTCTATGGTTTATTGACCTGTACTTGCTCTTTTGAGCAATCGAGTGAATATAATAACCCGAACCAACATGTCAAGGAGGTATTGCTATGAGATACGAATTTTCTCCAGAAATTGAGTTATTGCTCTTGAACTATTCTACTGAGGAAGTTCAAATGCAGTATGACTCGGATCCATGTACATGGCCTATGCCAAAAATAGGGAGAAGGCCTCCATATTACACCGACCCGGAATACGTGCTGAACTTTCCGGTCATCTAATCATATGAAAGCTAAAACCTAAGCGCAGAAGCAGAACCGCTTAACTTTGCTCCTCTATAAGGGGAAAGCCAAGAATGTACATCCGCCGGATACACTGTGAAAAAGCCACAGTAATTACTGTGGCTTCCTCTGCTTATAAGTTAGTATGCAATTCCATACAATAACTATTTATCATTATAAAAACAGAATAACTTAAACTGTAATCATATAAAGCTGTGAATCAGGTCCTCAAGCACACTCTCTTCTGGTTCTCGTTCTATCAGCGGCACTCCGTCTTTTAAAAGCCTGTTCTTTCGGTGAAACTCTGTCTTTTCTTCCCGATAGAGTATACCGGTGGGAATTTTCTCGCTGGCTTCTATCGACATCTTAATGGCTTCCAGCTGATCCGCCGGATCATAATCGTCTCCAAGAGGTGCCACCCTATTTTTATAATAGGCAAAGGTATTGATTTTGTTGAAGCTGATGCAGGGCTGCAGGATATCTACAAACGCATATCCAGGATAGAGAATAGCCTCCCTCATGATGCCCGCCAGCTGCTTTGAATCACCGCTGAATCCTCTTGCCACGAAGCCAGCTCCTGAAGCAATGGCCAGAAGTACCGGATTCAAGGGCGTGTTTCTGTTGCCATCGGTCTGGACTCCCGTAACAAGTCCTTCTCCACTGGTGGGTGAGGCCTGCCCCTTGGTCAGACCATATATCTGATTATCATGAACAAAATGTGTAATGTTGACATTCCTTCTTATATTGTGAATAAAATGGTTGCCTCCTTCACCGTACGAGTCCCCGTCTCCGGAATCTACTATAACCGTGAGCTTTTCATTGGCTATTTTGGCGGCAACTGCAGCCGGAAGAGCTCTTCCGTGAAGCCCGCAGAAGCTGTTGGCACTTATATATTGAGGTGTTTTCGCCGCCTGGCCGATTCCTGCCACCATCAGCACCTCATTGGGCTCTTTGCCCAACTCCTCCAACGCCGTTTTCAGGCTGTTTAATATGGCGAAATTTCCGCACCCCGGACACCAGGCCGTTTCATAAGTTGTGAATTTACCCATCTACTTAGAACCTCCTTCCAGCACCTGCTTTACAATTTCTTCTCCAGATATCTGTCTGCCGTCATATTTCAAAATGCTTTTATGGCATTCTATTCCCATCTGCTCCCTAATAAGGGAAGCCAGCTGGCCAGTGGCATTTTGCTCCACGTTAATCAAGGTTCTGCCCTGTGCATAGGCTTTCAGCTTTTCCTGGGGAAGGGGATAAATATCTCCAAACACCAAAGCCCCATAACTTCCCTCTTTATCTTTATTCAGTAGAGATACAGCTTCCCTGATGGGGCCATAGGTAGAACCCCAACCCAGAAGAAGGGTCTCGCACTGCTCTTCTCCCATAAACTCAGGCTCTGACAGTTCCCGGATAAGACCCTCTAATTTTCTCATTCTCTTGTCCACCATTTGATTCCTTACTTCCGCTGATTCCGTTATCCAGCCTCTCTCATCATGTTCATCACTGTCAGTGGCCACAAGATGGTCAGTCAGTCCCGGGATAAGCCTGGGAGAGATACCATCTTCTGTTATTCTGTAGCGCAGATACTCACCTTCCGCTTCTTTGGCTGGGCTGACCAATTCCAGCCCGGATGTGTCAAAGGGCTTCACGCAGGCCGTTGTATCTCCAAGATACTGATCACTGAGCAGTATGACAGGAATCTGATATTTTTCGGCCAGGTTCAGCGCCCGGAATGTCTGATAAAAAGCATCCTCATGATTTCTGAGGGCTATGACCAGCCTGGGAAATTCCCCCTGTGCTGCTGAAATAACAAACTTCAGATCGCTTTGCTCTGTTCTCGTGGGAAGTCCAGTCGCAGGGCCGGGTCTCTGCACGTCCACAGCCACCAGCGGAATCTCCGCAATACCGGAAAATCCCAGTGCTTCTACCTTCAGACAGAAGCCGCCTCCGCTGGTCCCTGTCATTGCCCTTGCTCCCGCATAGGAAGCGCCCAAGGCCATATTGACCGCAGCAATCTCATCTTCCGCCTGCTCCACCACGATCCCTGCCTCATATCCTACAGAAGCCAAATATTCTAAAACAGGTGTGGACGGAGACATGGGGTAAGCAGAATAAAACTTAAGCCCTCCGGCCACCGCGCCAAGTCCCAGAGCCTTACTGCCCGAAATGAGCATGTAATCCTTATATCCACCATCCAGATGCTTAAATTTTGCTTCAACGGCTGCATATCCTGCTTCAGCCGCCTTTACATTGACCTCGAGAATCTCCTTCTTCATAACACCAGCCATAACTTCACCTGCATATGTAAATGGCTCGCCAAAGAGCTTCAACACCGCCCCCACTGCCACGCTGCCGGAAGCCTTCACATTTCCCAGCTCTTTTGCTATTTTATTCATAGGAAGCTTAATAACCTTAGAATCCGCATCCGGATAAGCAAAACTGCTGTCGCATAATATAAATCCTTTATCCGTCAGCTTATGCTTATGCAAATCAATAGTTTCCTCATTTAAGGCAATGATCCCATCCAAAACATCACTGTGGGAGGTTATTTCTTCCGTCCCGAAACGAAGCAGGGAAAAGTTGTGGCCACCGCGCACGCGGGACATGAAATCTCTGGTGGTATAGATAAAATAGCCGGAATGCTTCAGTAGCTTTTCCAGAATTGCGACCGTGGTATCAATGCCCTGTCCGGCAGCACCGCCAATCAGAATATTATACATAGACTTTCCTCCTTTTAATTTTGACTAATTATACCTTGTTTCTACATTATTTTCAATATTTTCCCTGTGATATCAGGCATAACCTGAGGCTTTGCATATGGTCTGATTTTTTTATAGTCCCTAATTGATTTTACGTCTTGAGAATAATCAACAAAGTCTTCAATGTCCCAGGGATAAATTTCAACCCCATTAGTTTGTTTAATTAATGCGGCCTGATCTCCAACATCACGAGTAATATTTGAAGCAATGAATAGGCAAAACCACTCATTATATTTTGAATTTTCATCGACATCCTTATTAGCAGTGGCTAATACATGGTTCCGAATTGAAGGAAGCTCATGTTCAACCTGAAAGCTTCTGGCTTTAGAAATAGTAGGCTCCATAATCGCATGAATTGAATCTTCAAACACATCAATATCCGCACCAATTTGATTATTTCTTCCCCCTGATGCTGTATTGAATGGAATTCCCTGATCATCAGCTTTATAGTTCGCGGTTACTTTTATATTCGACAGCGCCTTTTTAATTACAATAGCTGATAAAAATTCTAAACGTGCAGTCTCTTTGACATACTTTAAGATTAAATGTGACGAAGCTCTTTTCTCAACGCTATTGACCATTTCTTCTTTTAAGAAGTCCCAATCATGTTCTTTCGCCCATCTCTCAATTGCTTGCTCCTTTGCATCCTTAGCTTCTTGTGTTTCTGGAGCTGCAGCTGTAAACAGTAATGATGAGTCTGTTCTTCCCATATATTCAAAATACTGTTCAACATCATTGCCAAAATTAATATTTGAGCTATATACTTTCAAAACATGGTCAACTTTTGCTATTTCATTAGAGTTAATATCAATAAACCGGCCTGCCCCCCGAAGAGAAATCAACATTGTTAAACGGAGTTTCCGAATGACTTCATCCGGTGTTTCACCGGTAATCTTATCGAATTTGTAGTCAGTCTTTTTGGTTGCAATGAATTCAGCACTTGCCGGAGCCAAAACATTGTTCGGAGTAGAATCATCCATTAAATTCATCGCGTAATCATACACTACTTCGTCTGATGTATTATATCCAAACTTTTCACGAAATTCATGAATATATTCTGCCAGAGTTTCATGGTCATCATTTCCCCAGGTAATGATAAACGGAAGATCCTGTTTTGAAATTCCAGGACGCTTGTATTTGTTGTCTAAATACTTTATTACATTCAAAACTAACGGAAAGAAGTTAACCTTAATTGTATTACTTCTATAAGGGTTATTAATTTGATATTTGGAAAATGCATTCAAAAAGGCTGATTGTTCATAGCTTTCGTCATAAGACTCATCTTTAGGATAACCATTTTCATATTCGTTGACCATGAGTTTTCCATTATCAGAAATTTGGATCTTTTCACCTTTTACAACCCTTACAAAGCCTAATTCATTTAGGAAATTAAATTGGGTATGTATCCGAGATTCCCAGCCGCCTTTCCAGCCACGCTCCTTATGTGCAGTTATTGTATTCTTCAAGAGATAAATAATTTTATCAAGGGGTACCTCTCCCGCACTGCCTTCTGCCCATTCATTATAATATTTGGTAACCTTTGCTTTCGCGTCCGGTGACTGGTCGGCTGCAGCGAAAGGAAACTTAGCATTGTATTCCTTTTTATAAGTGCCTAATGTCCCTTGTGTAGGTTCAAATATCTTTTGACGGATTATCTCTCCTTCAAGCTCTAATGCAACTTGACCATCAATTACTTTTCCTTCAAATTTACTCAATATAGAAATAAACTGCGGAATTCTGCCGGGGTTCCGCAGTGTTGTATCAAAAGATATCGGTTTTCTTCTTTTAGCCATATAGCTATGATCCTTTCTATTTTCCAGATTATTCCTTTCAGCTCATATTTTTATTATACCACACGCCGGACACTACAGTAATAACAAATGGTTCTGGTGGGCGATTTTTTTACTTTTTAAGCCCTATATTGCTTTGCGATAATTCATGTTTTATTTATCTTCATCTGCATTTATAAGCATTCCTTTATTTATTATGTACACAGATTCAATAATTTCAGATTCAAATCTATCATGTTCTGAAATTATTAATACGGGTATTCCATATTTACTAAGCTCTACAATTATTCGATTCATAATAATATCCGGCTCATCTTTGAGAAAAGCCGATGATATAAACAAAAACAGCAACTTTGGTTTACATAAAATCCATTTACAGAGAACCAGCTGCATAACTTGTTCTTGTGTCAGATTTTTAACCCTTTTGCTTAAATTTAAATCTGGCATAACCATTTTTATGTAGTCTTCTGCTACTTTCATATAATTCTTATTCATAAAAAAGTGCGCATTTCTGAGACATAACGGATAACACACGTTCTCTATTATACTCAAGTTTTCAAACAATAAATGATCCTGATTTGAGAAATCAACACAGCCTATTTGCCATTTGGATATTCCCCGTTCCAAAACACTTATATTTCTTGCTTGTCCATTATAAAAAAACTGACCAGCGATAGGACTCACCTTTCCTGTCAGTAAATGTTTAATCTCCAGATAATCTGTTCCAGTACGGCAATTTATCTCTGCTATTTCTCCCTTGTATAATTTGATAGAGATTTTGTTTAAATGTTCATAACAGATATCTTTCAATTCCAAAATAGTTCCTTTAAATCCACTAAACAATTTTTTGCTCATTTGCTTTAACAGCTCATCATAGCTTTCATGATGAGCTGTTCCATTTACCATACATGCAATATCTGAATATTCCACCTCAGCCTGGCTATAGCATCCCACACTTTTTCCTTTTTCAATAACCTGTATTAAATCCAGCATATTCAAGGGAATATTATTCAATGACTCAATCTGGCAAATGGAATATCCTATTTGAGTTAACCTTTCGTACAACTGCCTGAGTTTGTTTCTTTCCTTTGAACGGAGCATCCCATTTACATCAGATATAATAATAAGTTTGTGATGGCATGCAACTGCATGCAGTATCTCAATCTGCAGACGCTGAAGTAATGTCAATTCCCTTATTTTTGTATTTAGCGAGATCTCTATATCAAAAAATTCCATTAATCTGGCGGCAGTCTTTTTATGCTTCTCCTGTTTTATAAGATAACCAGGAATAAAAATATTATCAACCAGTGATAAAGATTCAAAAAGCCGGGGTTTTCGAGAAATAACCGCTACCGTTTGCGACAATAATTTCATAATAGTATTACTTTGAAGTTCAAACGGAATACGCTTTCCATTATAATAAAAATCGCCGCTTTCAAACGTGTTTCTACAACTGAAAAAATTTACCAGTATTTCCTTTTCAAATGAATCATCTGTTATAATCCCGCTTATTTCTCCCTTGCAAAACTGCAGAAAAAAAGGGCCTCGTAAAATCTTTCCTTGGCGTATCATTCCATTTTGCAAGCGAAATATCTCTTTTTTCATGTGTACCCCTTAAATATCTGATGCAATAGTTTTCTGTCTCGGAAGTGTTATTTTCACGTTTGTTCCAACACCTTCCGTGCTGAAAATATAAATTCCATATTCCTCGCCAAAGAGAAGTTTAATTCTTTGAGACACATTTTTCAATGCAATTCCTGTATGACCGGTTCCGCGGTTACCATCCCTGTTCACATAGTTCTTTTCTTTAGTTTTAAATGGTGTCTCATTTAGAGAATTATTCAGTTCCTGCAGTTCTTTTTCTGACATCCCTTTTCCAGAATCTTTAATACTGATAAACATGTGTGTTTCAGTCTGGTCAAAAGTAATCGAAATATTTCCCCTGTTAACCTGCGCTTCAAGTCCATGGTATACACTATTTTCCACGATGGGCTGTAAAGTCAATTTGGGAATGCGAAGCTGCCTCATCTGACGCTCATCATCCAGAAAATTCACATCCAATTTCAGATTATTGCCAAACCGATATTTCTGAACAATAAAATAATTTTGAATGTTTTCTAATTCCTCATCAACCGTAACTAAAAAATACATATCCGATATCGTATAACGAAAGAAAGCTGACAATGCCTGAGCAACATTTGCCAGAGACTCCATGCCACTGGTAAGCGCATCTCCGCGCATTGCTTCCAATGTATTATATAAGAAATGGGGATTTATCTGATTCTGCAATGCAAGATATTCCGCTTGCTTATTAGAAGCCTTCAGCAACTCCTGCCTGTTAATCAATTCATTAATACGATTCAAAAGTTTTTCTTCTTCTGCCATAAACATGTGTGTAGAAGAATCGATTTCCAGTGCAATGGTTTTCCCATTCGTAAATTCCTTGTAGAGCTTTTTTAGTTTTATAACAGAAGGATTTATCTGGATCACATATAGAATGATAAATACTGTACATATTACGCACAATATGATGCTTATTCCAAGCATCATATTATACTTATGATGAAACGATAAATTGGCAGCAGCAATAAGGCTTACAACAAGAAGCAGTGTTAAAACTGCCATTACTGCTTTTAAAAAGTTCAAAACTGTATAATGCCTCACTTTATTTTATCTCCCTATTTTACACTAAGGTATTTTTTCTCAATCTTCTTTCTTGAAATTTCCTAAAGCTTCTCATGAAAGCAATTTCCTATATTCGTTTGGTGAAACACCCATAATTTTTTTAAATCTTTTAGTAAAATATTTCGCATCATTAAATCCGACTTCTTCTGAAATTTCATTTATGCTCTTTCCACGATTGATCAGCATTTCTTTCGCTCGTTGCACTCTCGTATAGGTCAGGAAATCAATCAATGATCTTCCCATTTGCTTTTTAAAAATAGTGGACAAATATGTTTCGTTCAGCCCTACATGTTTTGCAATCTCTTCCAAAGTGATCGAATCCATATAATGTTCTTCCATATACAGTTGCGCTAGCCTGATTGGCCGTGTATTCTGATTTTCCTTTTCTGCCTTCCCCCGTCCAAGCAACAACTGAAAAATATCCCCCAGATAGGCGAATGCACCTGATATATTATAGAAATACACTTTCTGCTGTAATAAATTCTCCTGAGAAAATTCTTTAAAGTCTGTAAAGTCAAATACTTGAATCCCTTTAAAAAACATCTTAACCAGCATCTCATAGACCTCCAAGACAACATTACCGTCTGTCTTTCCAGAAAAGCGATATAGAAGTGTCGCCAACTCATTAATCTCCGCAGATATAGCCTCTCCATCTCCATCTGCTATGTTCTTCAGAAATCTTTTTCTGAAATTTTCATCAACAAAATAAGATGCTTCCGATTCAACGATAGGTATACTATCATATCTGATAATCTTATTTTTCCCTTTTACAATTTTTTGATTAATACAATTCTGACATTCATTTACACAATCATAAATCTGATTAATATCCTCGCAAATATTGCTGATTCCAATTGTAAAGTTTATTTTCTGTAGAATATCATTGATGACCAGAAGTTTATTTTTTACTTGGTTCATCATAGTATCTACCAATTCTAATATATCATTATCTCCATTGAGCAAACAAAAAAAGCTGTTATCAACCGATGAAGTAATCATCTCAATTTTATCATGCTTTAGTTCTTCCACTACAATATCTTTAATTTTGTTTTCTAAAAAATCATGTACAGACAATGTGTTTTCTTCACTGCTCAGAATGAATTCTATTTGCAGCAACTGCCATGCATTTCCCATAAATTTTAAATGAAATTCTTGAAAAAGGCAGCCTATATTATGAGCTTTCACTCTCTGGCTGCCACCTCTCAGAATAAGTGATAATAAATTATCTTTTATGTCCTGCATGGATTTGAATGACAGATTCTTATTATCCAGCATTTGAACCTCTTCTTTATCAATTAATGTCAAACCCTTTTCCAGCGCATGCTCCAATTCTTCTTTCTGAATAGGTTTTAACAGATAATCTATTACATTATAACGAAGTGCCTGATGGGCATATGAAAAATGACTATATCCAGTAATAACAATTACTTTTATCTCTGGAAAGGAATCATATAGTTTTTTAGTCAAATCAAGCCCGCCAAGTCCTGGCATTCTGATATCTGTAATTAAGAAATCCGGAGAGAAATCCATACACATCTGAAAAGCTGTGTTTCCATCATGCGCGAAGCCAACCACTTCCAACCCAAATGCCTTCCATTCAATAAGAGCATCTATCAAGCGACATATATGTTGTTCATCATCAGCAATTACCACTTTTCTCACTTTTTTTTCCTCGTATGATGTTTATAAAAGCTTAAACACATACTTTTCCTTTCTTTTAAGCTTGGTTTGCCAATAGCTGATATTTACCTATAGAGAACTTTTTTATAACTGGATTCCTTGACAAGAGAAAATCCATTATTAAGAGTTTTCCTCCAATAATAAATAATTTCATCGCTTTTTTGGATGTATTAATTATACCTTATGTTATTTAGAATTTATAGATGGGAATATTATATTTTGCCAATAGTCCATTTAATTCTTCCATGTGTTCCTCCGATGGCGCTTTTAAATCTTCCAATGGATATGTTCTTCCTAAGCTGTAATATTTGCCACGGCCTAATTTATGATATGGTAAAAGTTCCATACCTGTTATATTCTTACACTCTGCCGCCACAAAACGAGCAGTTTTTTCAATTTCTTCTACTTTATCATTAAATCCAGGAATAACAGGGATGCGAATAAAGAATTTATTTCCGTAGATGCCTGCCATTTTGTCTACCAGTTTTACATTTTCCAGAACTTTCTCATTTCCCTGTCCTGTCCATAAACGATGCTTTTTGCTATCTATATGTTTAATGTCCATAAAAATTGTATCAAGATACGGAACCACTTTTGCATAATCTTCCCTATCAGCATATCCACAAGTTTCAATTCCTGTATTTATCCAACGTTCTGTCAAAGTTCTTAACAAAGCATACGTAAATTGCGGCTGCGCCATTGGTTCTCCGCCTGAAAGTGTAACACCGCCACCAGATGCTTCATAAAAAGGAACATCTCGCTTCACGATATCATATACTTCCTTAACCGTCATTTTCTCTCCAGTGATTTTTCTGCAATTTGCATAACACTTGTCCGTACATGCAAATGGATGCTCTCTCGTTGAGCATTCCTTGCAGATTTCCCGATCTGCCATAAGATCATCACCGATTGCTCCATAGGGACATAATCTCTCACAATTTTTACAAGCGATACATTTATCCGGGAAAAAGCTCATTTCTGGATCGAACAACTGCGTTTCAGGATTACTGCACCATTTACATCTCAGGTAACAACCTTTTGTAAAAACGGTCGTTCGTACCCCATTTCCATCGTTGATTGCATACCGTTCAATATTGGCGATGATTCCCTCTTCTTCAAATAATTTATCTATATTTTGAGTCAATAATTCTTCTCGAATCATATGTATTAACCTTTAACCTTATATTATTTTGTTTTGTACAGAAGTACTGCTAACACAATAACAACACCTTTTACAATCATCTGTGGATAAGATGCAATTCCCATGAGGTTCATAATATTGTATAGAACCCCCATAAACATAGCACCTACGATCGTCTTCGTAACACTTCCTGTTCCACCATTCATGGAAGCACCACCGATAACTACCGATGCGATAGCATCCATTTCATAGCCCTCACCAACTGTTGCAGTTCCCATTCCAAGACGCCCACAGAGAAGAATACCACTAATTGCAAAACACATTCCGCCGAGTGCATAACTCAGTACCAGATAACTTTTAACCTTAATGCCCGCCAGATATGCCGTTTCCTTATTACCGCCAATAGCATAGATTCCACGTCCGAATCTTGTACGATTAAGAACAAATAGAACTACCAGATAAACAACAATCATAACAAGTACAGGATTTGGAACTCCAAGGGTGGAGGACTTTACCCATTTGGGCAGGAACGTTCCATCAATACGACGATTTTGTCCCGTTTGGTACATATAAGCAGCGCCTTTCAAAATTGTCGTCATTGCCAAAGTGGCAATAAATGGCGCAATATTTAAAAAAGCTACCATAGAACCAGACACAGCACCAATACCCAATGCCATAACCAGTACGATAAATATTGATGCCACTCCATGGCCGTCCTGAATCAAACCAGCTGTCAAACACACAACAATACAAACGTAAGCACCTGTAGAAAGGTCTATGCCACCTGTTATGATGATAATTAACATACCCATTGCGCAGATTGCATAAATTGAATTCTGAATTAAAACCGATAAAAGATTATTCTTTGTAAAAAACGCCGGTGATAGAAAATAACTGGAAATAAACAAGATAACAAAAGCTACAATTACAAAATTTGATAGTGCAAAATCAGTGAATTTTTTCAACCCTTTTTTTTCTTTTTTCATATTTTCCATTGTGCATCTCCTCCTAAGCAATTCCTGTTGCATAGCGCATGATTGAATCTTCTCCCAATTCATCCTTTAACAATTCTCCGTGCACTTTTCCTTCATACATAACGTATACCCGATTACTAATACCGATGATTTCGGGCAGATCAGAAGAGATTATAATAATCGTATTTCCCTGCGCCGCTAATTCCTTAATAATCATATAGATCTCAAATCTCGCACCTACATCAACACCACGCGTTGGTTCATCCAAAATTAAAATCCCCGGTTTCGTTGCCAGCCATTTAGCCAATACAACCTTCTGCTGGTTACCACCACTGAGACTGCTCACTGGATTTTCAATATTTTCTGTCTTAATATGCAATCCATCTTTTAACTCATTTACAATCACTTTCTCCTTACTGGGCGATAATACTCCATGCTCAATAATTCTTGACAAAGAGGCCATTGATACATTAAATCTAATCGACTGGTTTAAAATAAGCCCGGTCATTTTTCTATCTTCTGTTACATATCCTATTCCAGCCTTAATGGCAGCCGCTGGTGAATTAAATTTGACCTCTTTCCCGTTTAGTTTTACAGTGCCATTTCCTTTCATTTTATAAGCCCCTATAACCGCAGACATCAATTCTGTTCTTCCAGCTCCAAGAAGACCAGATATTCCAACAACTTCACCTGCTCGAAATTTCATAGAAGCATCTTCAACAATGTTTGTATCATAGAGAGGATGGGGTACTGAATAATTTGAAATTTCGAGTGTAACATCTCCTACTTCTGTATCCATATCCGGATACATATTTTCCATTTTTCGTCCAATCATTGCAGCAACCAATTCTTCTACATTTATTTCTTTTGTGCTGAATGTATCAATCATTTTCCCATCACGCATAACGGATACACGATCGGACAGTTTAAATACTTCTTCCAAACGGTGCGTAATATAAATTATGGAAATTCCTGTTTTCTTTAGTTTTTCAAGTGTGGCTAAAAGGAAATCAATCTCACGGCCTGTCAATGGTGCTGAAGGTTCATCCAAAATTAATACATTTCCGCCCAGATAAATTGCTTTTGCTATTTCCACAAGCTGCTGCTGGCCTACTGTCAAATATTTGATTTTGGTTTTTACATTTAAATTTAATGAAAACTTTTCAAGAATATCTTGGGCTTCCGCATTCATTTTTTTCCAATTTACACCCGTTGCTGTTGTCGGTTGATTTCCAAGAAAAATATTCTCTGCAATGCTTAAATCCGGAATCAGTTCCAGTTCCTGATGCACAATTGTAATTTTTTCCTTTTTTGCATCTTTAGGCGAGTTAATCTTCACCTTATTGCCGTTCAACAGAATTTCACCACTGTAAGAGCTTGCCAGAAACTTCCCGGTAAGTACATTCATCAATGTACTTTTTCCAGCCCCATTTTCACCACAAAGTGCATGAATCTCACCTGGTTTTACTTTAAAACTTACACTGTCTACCGCAATAAGTCCACCAAACTTTTTAGTAATATCTCTCATTTCTACCGCATATTCATTACTCACTGCTTACACCACCTGCCTATACATTTATATGACGAATGCCGGAATAACTCCGGCATTCGTCATTACCGCCTTTAATAGTCAAAATTAATATGTTGAATTCGCATCGTAGTAGTCATCAATATTGTCAGTCGTAACAAGATCATTCATAACATAATATGTAGAAGGTGTTGATACACCGTCCGCCTGCAGTGCAGCCATGTAAACAGCCCACTTACCCATCTGCCTTGGATCATTAAATGCATCACACACCATACCTTTGTCGCCGTCTTTAATCCATTCCAATACAGATTTACGACCGTCAATTGTACAAACTAAAATATCACCAAGTTTATCAACCTGTTCAAGAGCAGCCTCAACGCCCTGTGCGCCACCATCGCAGGCTGAGAATATAATATCGATATCTGGATTTGCCTGTAAAACGTCTAATGTGGCATTCATAGCAGGTTCAGGAAGCCACTGATAATACTGATAAGCAACGATATTCAAGTTGTTTTTGCCATATTTGTCAAGCATATAATCTGTCCATCCCATAACCTGTCCCCATCTGCGAAGATCAGATTCTTTTTCCTGTGGGGCAGAAGAAAGCACAAACGCTTTTACTTCATCTTTCCATCCATTTTTCTCATCATAATAACGAGCAAGTTCGAAACCTGACTTATAACCAGAATCCTGAACATCTGCGGATACAAAAGTGAATGGACTGTTAAAGTCTACTGCTTGATTAACTACAGTTAGAGGAATATCAGCTGCAATAATGTTATCCAAACCTACATTTGCAGAGTTATAGGGATTAACAATAATAGAATCCATGCCTAAGTTGATTAATGTCTCAACATCTGCAATCTGCTGATTCATATCATCATTCGCATCGTAAATCGTTAAATTAATACCAAGATAATCGGCTTCTGCTTTTGCAAAGTCAACGAGTTGTTCGTACCACTCAGAACCAGCAATTCGATGCTGAGAGAATCCAATGTTCATACCATCGAATTGTCCCTTGGAGCCAACCATCTGGGTTGCAAGTGCACTTTTTTCTTCCGGCGTAGGCTGAAATGTTTCATCTACAATATCCGCACCTTTTGGGTCAACTGCTGTTGAATAATCAATTGTTAAATCATCTGTATCCTGGAATGAGCCTTCTGCATCAATTTCTTTTTTAGATCCACCTGCATTTCCTGTAACTTCCTTTACCGAATCTGTTGTTGAGCTTTTACAGCCTGCAAGAGTGGAAATTACTATTGCTGATACAACTACTGCACTACTGATTTTTTTTAAAATTCTTTTCATATTTATATATCCGCCCTTCTGCTTTTCAAACCTTTCTTCATTAAACCAATCACTCTTCTTATAATTTTTCTTCAGTTCTTGCGATGATATCTTCTTGTACATCCTTTGACAGCTGTGTAAAATATGCACTATAGCCTGCAACACGAACAAGAAGGTTTGCATACTTATCTGGATCTTTCTGTGCATCTAAAAGTGTCTTTTTACTTACAACATTGAACTGTATCTGATTACCTCCCATAGCAAAATACTGATCAATAATACTTACGAATCTTTTCAACCCATCATTTTTATTTACCTGTATTGTATTTTCCATTGATTATTCCATCCTTTCTATTTTTTCTTGTCCTAACTTATGCTAATTCTTCAGGGCTAAATTTCATGTTATAAAGAGAACCACAGGAGAACAGCTCATTATGAAGCTTTGATACAGACCGGATTGCTGCTGTAGGTCCATTCACATCGGTCCCTCTCATTGGTGACTGCCCATCTGCAACAGACATATATGCATCACGTCCATCCGGTGTTGCTCCACATACATGGCCAAATGGTGTATTACTGGATACAGTACTTGTTGAGCAGTGCAGTGTCCCACCAATCGGCCCTCTTCCATACCTTGTATTCTTATAAGAAGAAAGTTCCGTTGCGATCATTGCCATCATATCTCTGGCGATAAAATCAACTTCATCTACATCATTTCCATACTTTGGCACTGCCAGACACATTGCCTTGATCTGCTGCCCTGTAGGTGTTGTTGTCTCATCCTGCCAATTTGTTTCCAGGGCATGCTGCAGTTGCGCTCCGGTAATTGTCTTGTCTTCAAAAATCAGTTTCTTAATTACATACAGACTGTTTGCAATGTTTGCAGTACCGATTGTCTGCTGACCGGTAAGATCATATTTTGCGCCGCCCTGTTTGATTGGCTTTCCCCTTGGAATTGTTGTGGTCGGGCAGGCAAAGATTGCTGCCATTGGCTCATCCAATATTTCCTCCCACACCTGGTCGATAGTATTCTCCAAGATTGCTTCCATCTTGATATAGTATTTCATCTGGTCAACAAATGCATCTTTTGCCTCTTCATAAGATGCAAAGGTCGCCAGTGTCTTTCCATTGGAGTTCTTATGCAGACAGATTCCCGTTCTTGGATCCTTGCCATTAAAGAGAGACATCTCCAAGGCCTTTGTACAGTTCAGCCATGCACCTCCAGTACGCCCCCCTAAAAGTCCAGGTGCACCAGGCTCTATGCATCCGATAATGCAGTAGTTATAAGCATCTTTCATCTCATAGCCGCGGTTCATCATTGCTCTTGTGTAAGTCTCGTCATTAAAGATGGAGGGAAGACCTGTACCAAGTCTGACTACCTCAGCCACACGCATCTTGAACTCCATCGGTGTATTCTTATGAAATCGTACCGTAAGGGAAGGCTGTGGTACTCTTGTATTATACGTAGCATCCAGTGCTATATAGCTCACATCATTAGTTGCATCATTCATGGTCTCCGGATCTACACCGCCGATAGTCAGATTCTGGAACATTGGAACCCCACGGAAAAAGTCCGTATCGACCCAGCTGCGAACCTTATTACAGGTATAAATCTGCAAGAAAAAGTTCTCTGTCAGCTCGGTTGCAAGTTCTCTGGTCAGTGTTCCATCCGCAATACCTGCTTCATAATACGGCTGCATGAACTGGTCATAACGGCCAAAAGATATTCCTGCTCCGTTATCTTCAATCTGAATACAGATATGGGTCAGAATGATAAACTGCAATGCCTCTTTAAAGTTACGTGCCGGGTTCCTTGGAACGTTGCGGCAAATGTCTGCCATATCTAGAAGTTCTGCTTTTCTTGTCTCATCCTTTTCCTCTGCAGCTATCTTTTCAGCTAAATCTGCATATCTTGCCGCAAATTTAATGATTGCATTGGCGCTGATGATTGCCGCTTCATAAAAGTCTTTTTTCTTAATGTAATCTGGATCATTCTTATAATCAATCTTCTTTAGGTTTTCTTCACACTGATTGATAATTGTCTGTACGCCATTTCTGATCAGCCATGGATGATCCGGTGCAAAGTGTCCGTCACCTCCTTGAAAATAGGTGCCAATATCAGCAGCTTTTAGATCATAGTGAGTAGCAAGTGCTTCTTTCGGAAGACGTGTTCTTAACATGTCCGTGATTGTTTTGCCTTTCCACCAATCACACATTTCCTGAATAACAGGTTTGTTTTCTTCACGAAGGGTGTAACGATCTGCCGGACGCTTATCCAGTGAATATGGCTCTCCGTGAATCATTTCTTTTTCAATCCATTCAACTTCATATTCAGGAAATAGAGGTGCCCATCTAGGACATGATGCCTGGTTTCCTGCAAATAAGCTGCCGGGCAGGATGTAAATACTCATGTTCTGAAGAACATAGTCAATTGCGTTGGCCCTTCTAATAATTGGAGTCTGATCCGTATGTTCTTTGTAATACTCTGTGATTAATTTCCCTCTTTCAACGCAAACACCATATTGAGAATTAGTGATATACTTGTGTAGTGTATCAATCCTTTCTGATCTTACAGGCTCCGTTGAAATCTGATAGGAATCTTTTATTTCCATAATTTTCTCCTTTTCCCTCCCACTCTCTTGTGCGAATTGTATGTTTTCTTGTTGTATTCATTTTATCAATTAGTTATTTTTTTTAAAACCTATTTTATTTTGTAAAAGGTGCACTATTTTTAGTTTTATTATCCGCATTAAAAATAAACGCCCTCTGAACATAAAGGTACTTCTATGTTCAAAAGACGTTCATTCAAAAGGACTTTATTTTATACTAATTCTTCAGGAGTAAATTTCATATTATAAAGAGAACCACAGGAGAACAACTCATTATGGAGTTTTGATACAGACCGGATTGCTGCTGTAGGTCCATTCACATCGGTCCCTCTCATTGGTGACTGCCCATCTGCAACAGACATATATGCATCACGTCCATCCGGTGTTGCTCCACATACATGGCCAAATGGTGTATTACTGGATACAGTACTTGTTGAGCAGTGCAGTGTCCCACCAATCGGCCCTCTTCCATACCTTGTATTCTTATAAGAAGAAAGTTCCGTTGCGATCATTGCCATCATATCTCTGGCGATAAAATCAACTTCATCTACATCATTTCCATACTTTGGCACTGCCAGACACATTGCCTTGATCTGCTGCCCTGTAGGTGTTGTTGTCTCATCCTGCCAATTTGTTTCCAGGGCATGCTGCAGTTGCGCTCCGGTAATTGTCTTGTCTTCAAAAATCAGTTTCTTAATTACATACAGACTGTTTGCAATGTTTGCAGTACCGATTGTCTGCTGACCGGTAAGATCATATTTTGCGCCGCCCTGTTTGATTGGCTTTCCCCTTGGAATTGTTGTGGTCGGGCAGGCAAAGATTGCTGCCATTGGCTCATCCAATATTTCCTCCCACACCTGGTCGATAGTATTCTCCAAGATTGCTTCCATCTTGATATAGTATTTCATCTGGTCAACAAATGCATCTTTTGCCTCTTCATAAGATGCAAAGGTCGCCAGTGTCTTTCCATTGGAGTTCTTATGCAGACAGATTCCCGTTCTTGGATCCTTGCCATTAAAGAGAGACATCTCCAAGGCCTTTGTACAGTTCAGCCATGCACCTCCAGTACGCCCCCCTAAAAGTCCAGGTGCACCAGGCTCTATGCATCCGATAATGCAGTAGTTATAAGCATCTTTCATCTCATAGCCGCGGTTCATCATTGCTCTTGTGTAAGTCTCGTCATTAAAGATGGAGGGAAGACCTGTACCAAGTCTGACTACCTCAGCCACACGCATCTTGAACTCCATCGGTGTATTCTTATGAAATCGTACCGTAAGGGAAGGCTGTGGTACTCTTGTATTATACGTAGCATCCAGTGCTATATAGCTCACATCATTAGTTGCATCATTCATGGTCTCCGGATCTACACCGCCGATAGTCAGATTCTGGAACATTGGAACCCCACGGAAAAAGTCCGTATCGACCCAGCTGCGAACCTTATTACAGGTATAAATCTGCAAGAAAAAGTTCTCTGTCAGCTCGGTTGCAAGTTCTCTGGTCAGTGTTCCATCCGCAATACCTGCTTCATAATACGGCTGCATGAACTGGTCATAACGGCCAAAAGATATTCCTGCTCCGTTATCTTCAATCTGAATACAGATATGGGTCAGAATGATAAACTGCAATGCCTCTTTAAAGTTACGTGCCGGGTTCCTTGGAACGTTGCGGCAAATGTCTGCCATATCCAGGAGCTCTGCTTTTCTTGTCTCATCCTTTTCCTTTGCAGCTATCTTTTCAGCCAAATCTGCATATCTTGCCGCAAATTTAATAATTGCATTGGCGCTGGTGATTGCCGCCTCATAGAAATCTTTTTTCTTAATACATTCCGGATCATTCTTATAGTCTATTTTCTTTAAGTTTTCTTCACACTCATCAATGATTGTCTGAACACCATTTTTGATCAGCCATGGATGATCTGGTGCAAAATGTCCATCACCTCCCTGAAAGTAAGCCCCTATATCAGCAGCCTTAATATTGAAATGCGTATGGATAGCTTCTTGTGGAAGTCTGGTGCACAAGATATCGGTTACCGTTTTACCTCTCCACCAGTTACAAAATTCCTGAATAACAGGTTTGTCTTCTTCTCGAAGTATATATTGATCTTCTGGACGCTTATCCGGAAAATAGGGATTCCCATATATCATCTCACTGTTCATCCATTCTGCATCAAATTCCGGAAACAAAGGTGCCCATCTCGGATGAGAAGCTTGGTTTCCTGCGAAAAGGCTACCCGGCAAAATGTAAATACTCATGTTTTGAAGAACATAGTCAATTGCATGAGCTCTTCTGATAATCGGAGTCTGATCTATATGCTTCTTATAATACTCAGTCAATAACCTGGCTCTTTCAACGCATATGCCATACTTAGATGTTGTTATATATTTATGGAGCATATTGATTCGTTTTGTTCTTACAGGTTCCGTTGACAGCTGATAGGAATCTTTTACCACCATTTTTTCACCTCGCCAATATTTTTAAATTATTAAATATGTCATAATTAAAATATCATTTTATACAAACGATAGAAACCTACTTTTTTTAGTTAAAGGTGTAATTTTTTATGAAAAAGAAGGACTGCTATATCCTCCTTTAATGTATAACACGAATATATTCTTCTATCTCTTCAAAAGTACTTATAATTGCATTCTGAACTCTATATGCTCTGTTTACGTTAGTATCCGCTATTTTATTTTGCGGTTACGCTTTAAAAAACAATTTCCCAATAAAATTGCCAATTGCGGCAATCACTCCGTAAGCAATGATATATACCCATGCTGTTGAATTGTAGAAGATGAATATAGTTGGAAAAAATAACAATGCTATTATTACAGGGATAAACATAAGCATGACCGCCATTGCGCTTCCTGTATCCCTAATAGCAATTGGCAGTGTTTTAACTCTCTTCTCAATAAGCCTTTTAGACTCGCCTGGGGTAAGTGTGGTTTGAATTCCCCTATTTTTCCTCGTACAAGATTATTGCTTATGGCAAACGCATAAATCGGAATCTGTATATAAATCTAACTGCATGAAGATTATACCAATCTGCACATACTTAATTTAACTACCTAACTCCTCATCATTAGATTTGCTAAGCTCCTCATTAATTTTTTGGCAAGTTACTAAACCATGCTTAATACAATAAACATATAGTTTGCCGCCAGTAGTTATAGGAAACCTACAGCTTGGGTTTTGTTCCGGGTACAACCGATTCAGAAATATTCTGTCACTTTTAACATAGGCCACAAAAGAAAGATAATGCTCTTTGGTCATTGGATGGTCAAAAGTTACAAAGTAATCCATGTCCATTTCCTCTACTGTGATTTTGGGTGCTGTGATTGCATCCGTTGGCAAGATACGTTCTAATTTTCTTCCGCAGCAAAAGATAGAGGCACTTGCTGTGCTAACTAAAATATTTCCGCAGGAAGGACAGACATAAAAACGTACTTTATCAATGTTGCCGCTGTCTGGCTTGTTTGATGTAATCTCGCCCTCCATCATCTGTTTCATATCAACGCCCAAAATAGCTGATAGTTCTGGCCATAGCGACAGATCAGGACACCCTAAACCACATTCCCATTTTGAAACCGTTTTATTTTGAATACCCAACGCATCTGCAATATTTCTCTGGGTAAGATTTTTTTCCTTTCGCAGCTTGGCAATTAATTTACCTATTTTCACACAATCCATGCCTCCACCTCCATATTTTATCCCGCTTTATTGTATACATAAACACTCAAAAAAATAATCTACGCTCCGTAGACTGAGTAGAATACTCAATATTATTTACGATACTTATTAACCAGTATAAGATATCATTTTTCAGTTTCGCCTTCAATACTGAAGTAACAAAGTTTTACTCATTCAAATAAATTTTAAAATACTTCTGGTGTTAAGTTGGAATTGGAGCCGGGAAAGAACCTGAGTCGGTGCCGGTACCGTTTTGCAGTAACTCATAAACATCTAGTGTGGTTGCTGTTCCTGCCGCAAAATACTGTACCGCCATTCCTAGGCTGATGATTTTTATACTACAATGGTAAATTGTCAATAACACGCTCCTTCCGATTTTGTTTGAACATGTGATAGTAAAATGTTATAATTTAATAGGTCATATGGAGGTGGAATACGGATGAATGAAGAAATGAAAAATGATTTATTAAGCAATCTTGCCAAACTGCATACAACAGAATTGGGCATTGCACGCATAAAAAGAAATTTGGGATTGGATTCTGATGATGTGGTTGCATGGTGCAGACAACAAATTGAAAATGCGGATAGCATAATTAGGCAAGGAAAAAATTGGTATGCGTATATTAACAATGCTAAGATAACTGTAAATGCGCATAGCTACACCATAATTACCGCACACATAACAAAAGATAATTAGTTCATCTTAGAGATAATAGCAAGAATGATGTGTAACGTGTGCCTCCTTTGCGTGCATCGTCTATATCAGGAGCCTTGTGTATAATGGCATCAAATTCATATATTTTAAGATTCATATAGGATTCCTTATAAATTCTTATTCACTATTTCTTTTAGAACAGGTAAAACATCATTTTCAAACCATGGATTTTGTTTCAACCAGCCAAGATTTAAAGGAGAAGGATGAACCAATGGAAAATATTCCGGTAAATATTTTTGAAAATTTCTCACTGTTTCAGTTAAACTTTTCTCACATCTTTTATTTAAATAATATTTCTGCGCATAGCTACCGATCAGAATTATGATTTCAATATTTGGCATCTCATCAAGTAAACGTGGATGCCATTTTTCTGCAAAGCCCTTTCTAGGTGGGACATCACCGGTTTTCGCTTTTCCTGGATAATAGAAATCCATAGGCAACTGAGCGATACGGTCCGTATT
>ENA-UOOM01000717-UOOM01000717.1-fermentation-metagenome-genome-assembly--contig:-NODE-717-length-35496-cov-14.379278_pt1 | contig 35496 bp, 21 predicted proteins | sample MGYA00245781_ERZ724031 | MGnify/ENA primary metagenome ERZ724031 (study PRJEB28704, sample SAMN03018317) | fermentation metagenome | biome: anthropogenic terrestrial biome; feature: soil; material... | reverse complement strand
TTGATCACTTCAGCCTTCAGGAAAGATGACAAGCACCGGAGAAGTCAAGTTTTTTCAATCCGGATTCTTTTTTTGTGAATAAAGTAGTTACCGGACATTAAAATATTTTTATCCAGCAGTACTCGGTTGATTTGAGAAGTCCACACCAGAGAATACTTTTTGACACAAAACCTACATCCTGATATACTTTTAAGCAATTTTGAGAACCCTTATTTGTTTTCATGATTGTTCATAAATGAAAGATAATTGTTTTTTATGAAGTTAAAAGATCAAAAGTTATCATGAGTCCATTGGGGTTTCTCATCTAGATCCTCCAGAAGAATCACCTTTAAAAAAGAGTCAATATACTCTAAAGTAAAGGTGTATAGCTTTAAATGTATAATTATTTGAAAAAGGTCAACTTATTCCGAAATACCCAGATATCTGTAATTAATCAGTGATTACATGAATACCTGCATCTCTATAATCCCTTAAAAATTGAGAATTAGCATCATTATTGGTAATAAGGTGATTTATTTTAGAGAAAGGGGCAAATTTTATAAATGAATTCTTCTCTATTTTGGAAGAATCACACAAAAGAAAAACTTCATCTGCATTTTCTGCCATCCGTAAGGTTATAAAAGCTTCTTTTTCATCGTAGGAACTTAATCCATTTTTCAAAGAGACCCCGTCTGCTCCAATAAAAGCTTTATCTGCATGATACTGAACAATATTTTTATTTGTTATCGGACCATAAACAGCTTTTCTTTCTGAAGCCACCTCTCCTCCAATTAAAATTAATTTAATGTTAGAGTAATCTAAAAGCTCTGACACTATAGGAAGTGATGTGGTGATTACAACAAGAGAATCAAATCTTTTAATATATTTTGTGAGATGAAAAAGAGTTGTTCCGCAATCAATAAAAACAATATCGTTATTTTTAATATAATTTGAAGCAATTTGACAAATTTTCTCCTTTTTCTGCCAATTCTGATTTATTTTTAAATCATACGTGAAAAGGTGATTAGCTATCTTCGATTTAACAGCACCACCGTGGGTTCTTACGAGTAACCCCTCTTTTTCGAGTTCACTTAAGTCGCGGCGTATTGTGATTTCTGAAACATTACATTTGCGAACAATATCTTGAAGGGTGATTAATTCTTGCTCATTTATTGTATTTAGAATAATTTTTTTTCTAACTTCCGGCCTAACTTTTTTATTCATAAAATTACTATTCTTGATTACTATCTACATTCATTACTGTTCGCACTAAAATAACAAAACATTTATTTTTTGAAATTCAATCAATTACAGGTGGATTTCTATTAAACAGATTTGAATTCTCATCTTTGCAAAACTTAAACCTACTTACAAATGACAAGAATAAATTCGTTCTCTGCTCAACTCATATCATTTTTGATTGAAATAAACTTAATTAAATTCTATGCCAATATGACGCCTATTATTTATTTCACCCCAAAAGTATACCATTTTAAATTAATTTCCAAACTTAATTAAATATCCAGCCTTAGGCTGTATTATTAGAGGCTGAATACTTATAGACGTTTGGAGCTCTTATTTTCAATTTTTTTCTTACATTATTCTTTTTATTCCGTTAGATTCCTTTTCATATTATCTTTCATATTATCTATAGATGTTCTTTGCGTATGAGTTTGTCCATCAAATTGGTCTCCACAAAAAGAGTTTTTAAAATATCAAATTACAATTAAAATCTAAATTGGTATTTATGATGGGAATCTTTGGCTGCTTTTAACCGGGAGGTACTTACTTACAATCTGCCTTTACTTAAATTGAAAAGACTTAATCGCACATGAAATATATAATCAATTCATATTTTTCAAAACAAGGCTCTAAAGTATATATTTATCTTTGATCGTAATAGTATTACTGTTTTTTAGGTCCCCTTATAACAACATTTAGATTATGGGCGAATTCCATAAAGATTCTTACGTTTACTCTTTTCAGATTGCTTGTAGTTAAACTATTACGAGACCTAAGAAGTCAATTTTTCCTATTAAATGCATTATTCGTCACACTATCAGATTACAAAAATTCACATATTTCTTGCCATTATATCTCTCAACTACATGCAATCACTAAAGATAGTTTGTTACAAAAATTAAAAATATGTAAAACAAACAAATTTACATTTATTCATTGTTATGTAATAATTTCCAGAAAAAAATAATTTCATTGTAAACTGACCGGCAAACAAGAACGTTCAACTATTCAAAATATTTTTTAATTTTTGTAAATTCTTAGAATTGCGATCAACCTTAAGATTGTATATTTATGAGCGATTACTATCGTTAATGATTAAATCAAACATACAGTTAAATAAATCAAAATCAATAATTTATATAATTTATTATATTTTTCATATACTTTTTATGTATATTTAACTTAATTATATGATTATATATGATTTTTTTATACTTAATTTGTTTGTGCTCTTTTTGAATTATTTTAAATTATTAATAAAATTACTTTCTAAGATTAAAACTAAAAAGAAAGGAGGAATAGAAAAAAGTAAAAAAATAGAAAGAGAATTGTAATTTAGCCTTCGCGGCTTTTTGGGTTAACTTTTAAGGCTTGTTGTTAAAGTCTGACTTGAAGAACATAAAATCTGTATCGAAATTGAATGCAACATTACCATGTTTTGTGAATTTTAAATTAAAGGTGTTAATTTATAGAATAAAATTTTAAACAATGAAAAGCAAGAAAACAATTGTATCGTTATTATCTAATAAGATATTTCTTCTAATAATACCATGTTTGTTCATATTTTCACGATTTGATTATATCCAAGCCAACACTAGTGAAAATGGAAATAATTCAAGCGCGTATGCAGGAACGCTATTTTTTGAAAATGAAGAAATTTCTCAACAAAATAGACAAATTTCGGGAACGGTAACTGACCTAAATGGAGATCCCTTACCAGGAGTTACGGTGAGTATTAAAGGCCGTAATGTGGGTACAGCAACCGACATTGATGGAAAATATACTTTAAATAATGTTCCCACTAACGCTATTTTGGTATTCTCTTTTGTGGGGATGAGAACACAGGAGATTCCTGTTGGTAATCAGGATGTATTAGATACAACTTTGAAAGAGGATGCTATCGGTCTAGAAGAAGTAGTTGCTATTGGTTATGGTTCACGAAAGAAAGTAAATTTAACAGGAGCTGTTTCTCAGGTATCTTCTGAAGTCTTAGAAAACCGTCCAATCACCAATATCGGTCAAGGTCTTCAAGGCACTATTCCTAACCTAAATATTACTCAAACAACAGGAACACTTGGTTCAGGTTCTAATTTCAATGTCCGTGGTTTTACATCAATTAATGGTGGTAGTCCGTTAATTTTGGTAAACAATATCCCCATGGATATTAATCTCATCAATCCCAATGATGTCGAAAGCGTTTCAGTCCTTAAAGATGCTTCTTCCGCTGCAATTTATGGTGCGCGAGCTGCTTTTGGTGTAATTCTTATAACAACCAAATCTGGAAAAAAAAGAGATAAGCCAACTGTTTCGTTGTCAATGAATTATGGAATCAATTCTCCTGTCGTAAAATTTAGGTCGTTGGACGCAATGCAGCGTATGGAATATATGAATACTGGCTCCTACAGGACAAACGGTGCTCCGTACTCTCAGTTCAATGAATTAAGAGGTCCTCTTGTGATTGCATATTATAACGATCCTGAAAATAACCCCTCAACAAGTCCGAATCCTCAAAGTCCAAATTCTTGGATATACCATGGTAACACGGATTGGGGAAGTATCTTGTTACGGGACTATATGCCTCAACAACAATATACTGCTACAGTATCCGGAGGATCTGACTCATTTGATTATTATACGTCTTTGAGTTATTTCAATCAGATAGGTATACCTAAACAATTCGATGAAACTTACAACCGTTACAATTTTATGACAAACCTGAATTACAAGGTTTTCGAATGGCTGAAAGTTGGTACGAAAGTATCTTTTACTACAGCTAAAAAGATGTACCCTCCGAATCAAAGTGCAAATCACCACGATGAATACAATTCAGCATATCAATATCACGCGTGGCCAAATATTCCGCCTTATGATGCAAACGGCAAATATTTTTCAACAGGTTCTGTTCCTAACATGATACAGTTTGAAAAGGAGGGGGGATATCGCTCCAGGAATATAGACGATTTATGGTTGACTGCAAATGCAGTTTTGACTCCTATTAAAAACGTAACTTTTAATATCGATTATTCTACAAATTTTAAGTTCCAAGACGATTTAAGCACTTGGAGAAAACTCGAAATGTATTTTGTTGATGGATCTGTTAGTGGGTATTTCCCCTATACAAACCCAAGTCAGGTAACAAAATCAAATGGAAAAACACGGTATTATACATTCAATGCTTTTGCAGATTATCAAAATACATTTGGGAAACACAATGTTCATGCTATGGTTGGATTCAACCAAGAAAATTCAACTTATCAATGGTTTGAAGCAAGAAGAGATAAATTGATGGTAGAAACTATGCCTTACATGAATTTAGCCTATGGGGAAAAATATACTTCTGATTCAGCCTCAGAATTTGCAATTAGAGGTGCATTTGCCCGATTAAATTATGATTATGACAACCGTTATTTATTTGAATTTAACACACGTTATGACGGCTCGTCAAAGTTTCCCCAAAAAGATCGATTTGCATTTTTCCCATCCGCATCTTTCGGATGGCGTCTGGAAAATGAACCGTATCTAGAAGAGTTGAAAAACACATTTGATATGTTAAAACTCAGAGCTTCTTATGGAAGTTTAGGTAACCAATCAGTAGCTTCAAACTACCCTTACATTGCAACATACAGTTCTGGTCAGGTTGGATTCCTAATAGGCGAAGAGCGTCCTATGACTCTTTACGCACCTGGTTTAGTTAGTCCAACACTTACCTGGGAAACGGTTGAGCAGATGAATTTAGGGGTTGATTTTGCCGTACTAAAAAGCAGATTAAATGCGTCCTTTGATATTTACAGGAGAAATACCCTTAATATGTTAACAAGGTCAGCAACATTACCTGCTGTGTTAGCTGTTTCTGAGCCGAGTGAGAATGCTGCTGATCTAAAAACGATTGGTTGGGATCTTTCAGTTGAATGGAGGCAAACTAGTCAAGAAGTAAAATGGGGTATTAAATTATTATTATCTGATTATAAATCAACAATTTCGAGATTTAGTAATCCAACAGGGATATTTTCTGATTATTACGTAGGTAAAAACATAGGTGAAATTTGGGGTTTTGTAACAGATAGAATAGCTCAGACTGACGAAGAAGCACAAGCACTGGACATGAGGAATGTTGTCGGCCTTAAACGTAAAGCAGGAGATTTAATTTTTACAGATTTGAATGGTGATGGCAAGATTACTTACGGTAAAAGCACTTTAGATGATCCTGGAGATCGGAAAGTAATCGGAAACAATACGCCACGGTATAGCTTTGGGTTTACTACAGATGTTGCATGGAAAGGTTTCGATTTGAACATTTTTTTCCAGGGAATTGGGAAAAGAGATGTTTGGTTGAATGGAAGATATTGGTTAAACTCATGGAATGATGAATGGACATCTCAAAGCAAGGTGATTGAAGATTGGTGGACTCCTGAGAACCCTGATGCATTTTTTCCAACACCTCTCATAACAGGAGGCTCTGATGTAACACAAGTACAAACGCGTTATTTGCAAAATGCATCATATATAAGATTAAAAAATTTCACGTTAGGGTATACCATACCGACACAATTGATACAACGACTGAGAATAGAAAAATTGAGGGTATTTTTTGCGGGCTATAATTTATGGGAAAGAACCGGTATCTACAGATACAAGTTGCTAGCTGACCCAGAAATGAATAATACTTATCAGACACCAATCAACAGAACCTATTCGTTTGGTTTAAATATTAGTTTTTAAACTATTAAAATTAATTGTTTTATGAAAAAATTATTACCAATTATATGTATTTCAATATTTGCATTAACTGCTTGTAACGATGCATTCCTCCAAAAGGTTCCATTAGCTAGTGTAAGCGATGCAGATTTTTTTAAAACCGCATCTGATATATCGATGTACGCCAATCAATTTTATGCACAATTAGATCCCCCTAATTTAAATTTCCGTAGTGGTCCAGACAATAATTCTGATAATCAAGCACCGGCAAATCGGTTTTCACGCAGTTGGAACGAATACGTCTTACCAGCAACTGGAGGAGGTTGGGGTAAAGGCGATTGGTTGCCGATTCGTAGATGTAATTATGCATTAGTCAGAATTGCAGCAATGGAACAAACTTCAGAAGTTCTAAAAAATTCAGCTGAGATAAGATTTTTCAGAGCGTACTTTTACTTCAAAAAAGTAAAAGATTTTGGTGATGTGCCCTGGATTGAAAAAGACTTGCAAACCAATTCTGAAGAGCTTAATGCCCCAAGAGATTCCAGAAAGGTTGTATTTGACAATATATTGAAAGATTTGGATTTTGCCATTGCCAATCTTCCTGAAGAATCTGCCCAAGGACGTTTAACAAAATATGCTGCATTAACATTCAAAGCAGAAGCTTGTCTCTTTGAAGGAACATTTAGAAAATATCATGGACTTGGCGATTTCGAAGCTGTGCTAAAAGCAGGAGCAAACGCAGCGGAAAGTGTAATAAATTCGGGTAAGTTCTCGTTGTATAATACTGGAAACCCTGACAAAGATTATTTCGATTTGTTTGTTCAGTATGAATTGAAAGGAAATCCGGAAGCTATCTTAATTCAACGTTTTATAAAAGGACTTCATACCCATGATGACGTTCGACAATTAGGAGAACAACAAACAGGGTACACTGTAGATTTCGTACAATCATATCTTTGTCAAGATGGTTTACCCATTTCTTTGAGTCCTTTATACAAAGGTGATCAAGAGTTTACGGATGCATTTGTAAACAGGGATCCACGTATGAAACAATCTATATACGCTAACGATCGTCCGTACAGGATTTATCAAGATGGCCAGACAGAATACAGAGATTTGCCTGAATTCGACCGAAACTACTGCACTACCAGTTATTGGGTAACCAAAGGTTATTCTCCTTTTGAAGCAGACAGAATTCAGGGACAATGTGACATTGACCGATTTGTTTTCCGTTACGGAAGATTATTGGTCACTTATGCTGAACTCAAAGCAGAAATAGGAGAATGCACTCAGGAAGTATTGGATAAAAGCATTAACCTATTGAGAGACAGGGTAAATATGCCTCATCTAACTGTAGATGTTGGCTTTGTGGACCCGGATTGGCCAGATTGGGAGGTTCCTGTATCTCCGCTTATTAATGAAATCCGTCGTGAACGCCGTATAGAAACTTGTTCAGAAGGCATAAGATTTGATGATATTTTACGTTGGAAAGCAGGAAAAAGGCTCGAAGACCCTCTAACCTATAAAGGGGCACGTGATCCAAAAAACAACAATGAGTATAGAGTAGTGTATCCTGGTTTTACCAGAATTTGGGATGATAAAAACTATCTGCTCCCAATACCCTCGCAGGAAATAGCATTGAATCCAAACTTGGAACAAAATCCAGGTTGGAAATAATTACAAAAATTATGTATTTTAAAGATTGGTTTAATTTTTTAAACCAATCTTTAACTTCGAATTAATAATTTTCAAGATCAAAAAGATGATCAAAAATAAAAAAGGTTGGTTAGTTTTCACTGTAATGTGTTTGGCTATAGTCCGCTTTGATTACTTGTTTGCTGTTGATCAAAGTCTACAGAAATTATATGTAGGTTGGGCAACGAAAAGCATAACTCCAGACAAGCCTGTTGCTCTGGATGGTCAATTTGAAACTAGGATAAGCAAAGAAATATTAGATTCTGTTACATGTACCGCTTTGGCTATCGAGACTAGAGCAGGTCAGAAAAGTATAGAGACAGGCATTATGATCTCCTGCGATCTTGTTGTAGTAAGTGAAGATATTGCTGAAAAGGTGAAAGTTCTTTTAAAAAAAGAACTTCCCGCATTTGATTTGAAGAAGTTGGTATTAAATGCCACGCACACCCATACTGGGCCTGTTTCCTATGACTCCGGATGGTATAAAATTCCTAAAAATGTAATGCAACCATCCGAGTATGCAGAATTTGCTGCCTCACGGATTGTACGTGCAGCTGTAGAAGCCTGGAATGCCCGTAAACCTGCGGGCATGAGTTGGGGTCTTGGACAAGCTGTTATAGGACATAATCGGCGTGCAGTTTATTTTGAGCCCGTACCGAGTGGTTTTGGAAAAGGGACTGCAGTCATGTATGGAGACACCGACAGGAAAGATTTTTCGCACATCGAAGGATATGAAGACCATGGAGTGGAGATGATGTTTTTCTGGGATGAACAGAAAAAGCTCACGGGTATGGTACTGAATGTAGCAAGTACTTCACAGGAGACAGAGAATCTCTCTCAGCTTTCAGCCGATTTTTGGCATGAAGTAAGGGTGGAATTGCATAAGCGCTATGGAGATAATATTTTTATATTACCTCAATGTGCAGCAGCCGGTGATATTACCTCTCACCTTCAATGGAGGGAAAAAGCTGAAATGGAAATGATTAAAAGGAAAGGTATTACCCGAAGGCAGGAAATAGGTCTCAGGATTGCAAATGCCGTAGATGAAGTATTTCCGTATGTACAGGATAATATCAAATATGAAATAGAATTCCGTCATATATCCGATGAAATTCCACTTCCCGTGCGAAAAGTAACTAAAGAGGAGGCAGAGCAGGCAGAAAGGTTAGCTAATGAACAACCTGCCAGGGCAACATGGCACAGAGGTCTCATTGAAAGATATAAGAAGCAGGATGAAAATCCATTTTATCCTGTACAAGTAAATGTTATGCGGTTAGGAGATGTGGTGTTAACAACTAATCCCTTCGAACTTTTCCTCGATTATGGTATTCGAATAAAAGCTCGTAGTAATGCGACCCTAACATTTGTTGTGCAATTAGCAAATGGTGCAGTCGATTATTTGCCTACTGCTAGAGCAGAATCCGGTGGGGGATATTCTGCTGTTGTCCAGAGCACTACTGTAGGCTCGGAGGGAGGACAGGTACTTGTAGAAAAAACATTGGAAATGATAGATAATGTAATGAAATAAAATAAACAAATAATTTTAGAATATGAAACACATCAAACTGGAAACAAAAAATTATACCACGGGAATAAAATTTATTTTAATTTCGGCGTTTTTATTCTCTTTTTGCTTTTTAATCGAGAGTAAGAATTCTATTTCGTACCCTGATCAAGACAAGGATACCAAGTGGATTCCGTACACCTTGCCCTGGGACGATATGCCTATTGACTTGTCATATATATATAAGAACGATATACCAGCGGGGAACCGGGGATTTTTAAAAGTCAAGGGAGATAAGTTTATTTTTGAAGACGGAACAGAAGCCCGGTTTTGGGGAACAAATTTCAACAGTGTGCAAAACTTTCCTTCCCATGAGCATAGTGAAAAGGTTGCAAAGCGTTTATCAAAAGTTGGAATGAACCTAGTAAGATTCCATCAATTAGACGGTGAATGGTCCACGCCGAATATTTTTCAGTTTACCAGAGGGCAGAACAAGCCCAACACCTTGAGCTTTGACCCGGAGAGTATGGACCGTTTGGATTACCTTATTTATTGTTTAAAGAAAGAGGGAATCTATGTTTATTTGGATTTGCTGACCTACCGGAGATTTGAAACCGGTGATGGGGTTGAGTCGGCCTATAAGCTTGGAGATGCGGCCAAGCCTTATAGCACGTTCAACAGGAAGTTGATCGAATTACAAAAGAAGTTCAACAGTGATTTGTGGAATCACGTGAATCCATACACCAAGTTGGCGTATAAGGATGACCCGGTAATCGTGATGACCGAAATCACCAACGAATGTGATTTATGGTCTCAAGATGTAAAAGTCGAGCCATACCGGAGCGAGTTAGAGGCTCTGTATCGGGACTGGGCAGCCAAGAATAGAGTCAAGGTAGGGAAAGAGAAGGTAGTATTCGATAAAAAAGATATAAATATTCAAAAGTTTTTTATCGCCGTCACGACAGATTATTACAAGGAGATGATCAGCCACATGAGGGGGTTGGGAGTAAAGATACCCATTGCAGGAACTAATTGGACCCGAAATGTAGCCCATTTAACGGCGCAGGCAACATGTGATTTCACTGATACCCATCCATATACGTCAGGTGGCGGAGGATGGCGAGATAGAAATGGTAAGTTTGGGAATGAGCCAAACCTTGGTTCTACAAACAATTTGTTGCCCAACACGGCATTTTACAAGGTTCAGGATAAGCCACTTTTTATATCTGAATGGGACAATCCATGGCCCAATGAGTGGCGTGCCGAGAGTTCATTGTTATTGGCATCGGTAGGCTCATTTCAGGGTTGGGGTGGATATACCATCCATACTTACCGTTATTCAGTGGATGAAAATGTTGACATGATCGGCAAACCCATAACCGGGAATGCTCTCAACGGTGTACATTATAGGGGCGGAGTATTTGACACTTTCAATGATCCGGCCAAGTTTGGTTTATTTTATCATTCAGCTCTAATAATGAGAAGAGGAGATATAAAACCGGCAAATGAAACGATAAGTGTCAAACTGGACAATCTTCTCGCAAACCGTGGAAAAGCTCATATACTTACTGCCGAACAAAATCGAATACAAAGCGTCCTTCCTGGGATGGCCAATAAGGGTAAAGTAGTTGGTATTGATGACGCTGTGGTTGATTTAGACAAAGGTGAAGTTCTTTCGGACACCAAAGAATTCTATAGGAACTTAAATAAAAAATTTGGATGGATAGATTCACCAAAAACAAAAGCAGTTTATGGCTTTGTAGGGAAAGAGGGAGAAATTCTTCTGAATGATTTAAAAGTGGAGGTCAAAACCGATTTTGCCACTGTAGCTATAAGTTCGTTAACGGACGAACCTATAAAGAGTTCAGGTAATATGCTTTTGACGGCAGTTGGAAGAGCTGAAAATACAGAAAGTGAATATAATTCTACTCACACACAAGTTTTAAAGCTTGGTCAAGGTCCGATTCGGGTTGAAATAATAGATGCTACTATCGAAATCAAGACTGATAAAAAAACCCTGCGGGTAATGTCTATTAATCCACAAGGTTCAATAACGGGTTATATGCCTTCCGAGTATAAAGACGGAGTATTCAGGTTTGAAATCGGTAAGGAATTTCAATCCATGTATTATTTGATACAGGAATTATAATTTTAAAAAGGCGAAATATGAAAAGAATAGTTAAAAATTTGTTAGTACTGTTTATTAGTTTGCTTTATTTACCTTTTAGTCTTCAAAGTCAAAATAATGAGGTAAAAAGGTGGATTCCATACACCTTGCCCTGGGACGATATGCCCCTTGATTTATCATTTGTATATAAGAACGATATACCAGCGGGGAACCGGGGATTTTTAAAAGTCAAGGGAGATAAGTTTATTTTTGAAGACGGAACAGAAGCCCGGTTTTGGGGAACAAATTTCAACAGTGTGCAAAACTTTCCTTCCCATGAGCATAGTGAAAAGGTTGCAAAGCGTTTATCAAAAGTTGGAATGAACCTAGTAAGATTCCATCAATTAGACGGTGAATGGTCCACGCCGAATATTTTTCAGTTTACCAGAGGGCAGAACAAGCCCAACACCTTGAGCTTTGACCCGGAGAGTATGGACCGTTTGGATTACCTTATTTATTGTTTAAAGAAAGAGGGAATCTATGTTTATTTGGATTTGCTGACCTACCGGAGATTTGAAACCGGTGATGGGGTTGAGTCGGCCTATAAGCTTGGAGATGCGGCCAAGCCTTATAGCACGTTCAACAGGAAGTTGATCGAATTACAAAAGAAGTTCAACAGTGATTTGTGGAATCACGTGAATCCATACACCAAGTTGGCGTATAAGGATGACCCGGTAATCGTGATGACCGAAATCACCAACGAATGTGATTTATGGTCTCAAGATGTAAAAGTCGAGCCATACCGGAGCGAGTTAGAGGCTCTGTATCGGGACTGGGCAGCCAAGAATAGAGTCAAGGTAGGGAAAGAGAAGGTAGTATTCGATAAAAAAGATATAAATATTCAAAAGTTTTTTATCGCCGTCACGACAGATTATTACAAGGAGATGATCAGCCACATGAGGGGGTTGGGAGTAAAGATACCCATTGCAGGAACCAATTGGACCCGAAATACAGCTCATTTGTCTGCCCAGATCGCAGGTGATTTCACCGATTCGCATGCCTATTATTATGATTTTGGCTTATGGCGTGACGGGAGTAAGAAGTTTATGAACGATCCTATGACCGGCAGTAAAAACAACATGATACCAGGACTTGCTTTTAACAGTGTACAGGACAAACCTTTCTTTGTTTCTGAATGGGACAATCCATGGCCCAATGAGTGGCGTGCCGAAAGTTCATTATTATTGGCAGCGGTAGGCTCATTACAGGATTGGGGTGGATTTACCATCCACACTTACCGTTATGGAGTGGATGAAAATGTTGACATGATCGCCAAACCCATCACAGGAGAAGCATTAAATGGAGTATATTACAGAGGAGGTTTATTTGACACTTTCAATGATCCGGCGAAGTTTGGCTTATTTTATCATTCAGCTCTAATAATGAGAAGGGGAGATATAAAACCGGCAAACAAAACGTTAAACCTCATTCCTGAAGATCTTTTTTCTGGGTCAGGTAAAGCTTTACAACTGACAGCTGAGAAACATAAAGTAAAGACAGTTCTACCTGGAGAAACTGCAAAAGGAGATATCAAGATAAAGACGAATAAGGCGTATATTGGCGAAAATGAAATGGAAGTTCTTTCTGACACCAAAGAACTGTACAGGAACTTAAATAAAAATATTGGATGGATAGATTCACCAAAAACAAAAGCAGTTTATGGCTTTGTGGGAAAAGAGGGAGAAATTCTTCTGAATGATTTAAAAGTGGAGGTCAAAACCGATTTTGCCACTGTAGCTATAAGTTCGTTAACGGACGAACCTATAAAGAGTTCAGGTAATATGCTTTTGACGGCAGTTGGAAGAGCTGAAAATACAGAAAGTGAATATAATTCTACTCACACACAAGTTTTAAAGCTTGGTCAAGGTCCGATTCGGGTTGAAATAATAGATGCTACTATCGAAATCAAGACTGATAAAAAAACCCTGCGGGTAATGTCTATTAATCCACAAGGTTCAATAACGGGTTATATGCCTTCCGAGTATAAAGACGGAGTATTCAGGTTTGAAATCGGTAAGGAATTTCAATCCATGTATTATTTGATACAGGAATTGTAAATAGAATTAACCTGATAATTACATAGAGAATAATCAAAAAAATATTTAGTTGATAAGATAGAGCTCCGAGAAAATATGCACGGTATACAAATGATCATATCATTTATCTCTGTGCATATTCATGGAGCAAATGGAGATAATCATCGGAACAAAACTGTTTGGGAATACTGGTAATAGTGTGACCTGACCATTGCGAATTGTATTGTCATATTAGTTTTGGTAGTCTCTACTCAATTCATATAGAATTGCCGTAAAACTAACGGATTGTTTCGATGATTATTTTCTTAAGATTTATGGAGTTATAGAAAGGGAAGTATTCCAGGGCATCTAATCTATAGTGTGAATTCGATAAAAACCATATGCTTGTTAAAAAAACTGTTGAGAGTGTTTTATAGTTACTCTATAATAATTAGTAATTTGAAAATGAAGAGTAATTTAAGATTATTAATCGGATAATTGTGAATAAAATATTAAACCATAGCATTGTACTGCTTTTATTAGGGCCACTTCAGATTGTATGTGCAAATAATCCCTCAAAAAAGACTAAACCAAATTTTATTTTCATATACACCGATAACATAGGATATGGTGATATTGGTTGTTTCGGTTCAAATATTCATCATACACCTAATATTGATAAACTTGCATCAGAAGGTATAAAACTTACGTCACTGTACTCTGCGGCTGGGGTAAGTACGCCTTCTCGGGCAAGTTTGATGACTGGTTGTTATGCCCAACGAGTTGACATGGACCTGAACGACAATGATGGTTGGGTGCTATTCCCGGTATCTGGTAAAGGCCTTAATCCAGAAGAGATTACTATTGCAGACATGCTTAAAATTCAAGGTTACAATACAGCAATTGTGGGCAAGTGGCATCTCGGAGATCAACCTGAAGTTCTTCCAACAAGACATGGATTCGATTACTTTTATGGAATACCATACAGTGAAGATATGATAGCGACTAAAAATCCGAAATGGCCAGATGTACCTCTTATGATAAATGAAGATGTTATTGAAGCTCCTGTTGATTTGACAACGACTACCCGTCGATATCTTAAAGAGGCCATTAATTTCATAAAAGTGAACAAGGATGAACCGTTTTTTTTATATTTTGCACACAATCTTCCTGGAAGCAGATCTGTTCCCACTGTTGACGACCAGTTTCGAAGTAAATCCTCAAATGGTGCATATGGAGATGCTATTGAAGAAATAGACTGGTCAGTAGGGGAAATTTTAAAGACTGTAACACAACTGGGACTTGAAAAACAAACCCTAATAGTGTTTACTTCTGATAATGGGACACCTAAAGGACGCGCTGGAGGTAGTGGAAGTGGTAGCAATGAACCCTTTTCCGGTAACGGCTATGACACCATGGAAGGGGGTATGCGTGTACCAGGAATAGCAGTATGGGAGGGAATGATACCGGCAGGAACAGAGAGCGATGAACTTTGTACAATGATGGACTGGCTCCCGACATTTACACATCTTGCCGGAGGAGAATTACCTGGGGATAGAATTATTGACGGAAAAAATATTTGGCCACTGATATCAGGAGCCCCTGCTGCAAAATCACCTCATCAAGTATTTTATTACTATCTTATGGACCAACTTCAGGCAGTAAGAGACGAAAGGTTTAAACTTTGCCTGCCTCTCGATAATAAATACGACGGTGGAAATAAAAAAGTATTTTACGGATCCAGTTCATTGAAATTAATTGATCTCAAAAAGGATTTTAAAGAAGAACATGATGTAAGTAATTTGTATCCTCAAATAGTTGAAAAATTATTGAAAGAAGCTGAAAAAATTCGTTATGAACTTGGCGATACAAATCAAAAAGGAAAGCAAATAAGGTTTGCAAAATATATCGATGATCCAAAACCATTATTAAAACAGAAAAATAATGATTAGAAGAAAATTAATGATAAAAGAAAGTGTAACTGAAACTTTTATAAAGTTTTATTCTAAAAAGAAATTCTTTGAGATTGTTGTTTTATTGTTAGTTTTATTTATTAATTCTGGGAGCGATTATCAATCTAGAAAAAACGATAAGGATAAGCAAATTAACAATGGAAGAGTTTATATTCCCTATACTCTCCCCTGGGATGATATGCCAATTGACTTATCTTTCATTTATAAAAAGGATAAACCTGCCGGAAATCATGGGTTTCTAAAAGTAGTGGGTGATAAATTTGTTTTTGAGGACGGAACAGAAGCTCGTTTTTGGGGGACAGATTTCAACGGTTCTCAGTGTTTTCCTTCACATGAACATAGTGAAAAAGTAGCTAAAAGGCTTGCAAAAGTGGGAATCAATATAGTGAGATTTCATCAAATGGATGCTGAATGGCCTGTACCTAATATTTTTCAGTTTACAAGAGGAGAGAACAAATCTAATACAAGAAGTTTTGATCCTGAGAGTGTTGACAAACTCGATTATCTGATTTACTGTCTTAAGAAAGAGGGTATATATGTATATATGGATTGCTTGACATATCGAAGATTTAAAACGGGTGACGGAATTGAAAATCCTGATAATATAAAGGATGCAGCTAAACCATACAGTAACTATGATAGAAAACTGATTGAGCTTCAAAAGCAATATAATTACAATATGTGGAAACATATAAATCCATATACCAAATTATCTTATAGTGATGATCCTGTTATTGCACTGGTGGACATAACCAATGAAAATGATTTTTATACATGGAGCCCAACTGTCGAACCTTACAGATCTGATCTAGAAAAGATTTATCGGGATTGGGCTGCAAAACAAGGTATTAAGGTAAGTGAAAAAAAGGTCGTATTTGATAAATCAGATGAAAAAATTCTGCCTTTTTATATCGATGTAACTAAAGAATATAATACTGAAATGTCTTCACATCTTAGGGATATTGGTGTTAAGATTCCGATAACAGGGAGTAATTTGCATGGCAATTGGAGTCGGAGATGGGCACATCTTACCTCTCAACTTTGTACTGACTTTATTGACAGCCATGAGTATTGGTCTGGAGGAGGACACTGGAGAGATAGGAATGGTGTGTTTGGAAACGAGTCCATGACAGGCAGTCTTAAGAATATGATACCCTCCTTCGCTTTCAGTCATATTGGCAGCAAACCTTTTTTTATTTCAGAATGGGATAATGCCTGGCCTAATGAATGGAGGTCTGAAAGTAGCATACTTTTGGCTTCCGTTGCTGCATTACAGGGATGGGACGGTCTTGCAATTCATACTTACCGCTATTCATTGGATGAGAATGTGGATATGATTGGAAAACCAATTACAGGAGGTGCAATTGGAAACGGCTATCACAGAGGAGGAGTTTTTGATACATTCAATGACCCAGCTAAATTCGGGCTTTTTTATCATGCAGCTCTTATTTTGAGAAGAAATGATGTAAAAAAAGCTGAAAAGACAGTTTCAATAAAGGCAGATGATTTGTTTACCTCTCCTAATATAAAAGCATTAGAACTTACAGCTGAAAAACATCGTGTCGAAATAGTTTTGCCGAATATGAGAGCAAAAGGGGATATAGTTTTAGAGCCGAATGATTCCATTGATGATGCAAAATTATTAGAGGTGACCTCAGACACCAAAGAACTTTATAGGAATTTAAAAAAAAGAATAGGATGGATCGATACTCAGAAAACAAAAGCTGTTTATGGCTTTGTTGGAAAAGAAGGAGAAATTTCGCTAAACGATGTTAGATTCAGTGTAAAGACAGATTTTGCTACTGTGGCAATAAGTTCTTTAACTGACGAACCTATAAGAAGTTCAGATAACTTGCTTTTAACAGCGGTAGGCAGGGCAGATAACACGAATAGTAAATATAATGAAGATCGTACACAACAATTGGATCCTGGTCATGGTCCAATATTGATTGAAATAATTGAAGCAACAATTGAGATTAAAACAGAAAAGAAAAACTTACGTGTGATGTCAATTAATCCACAAGGTTCAATCACAGGTTATATGCCTTCAGAATATAAAGACGGAGTGTTTCGTTTCACAATTGGGGAAGAGTTTCAGTCGATGTACTATTTGATTCAAGCACTTTAATATGGTTTGAATATTTAATATTTTGAAAAAGAATATGAAATATTATTTAAAAATATTTTTTATTGCACTTTCGGCATTATCATTTCGTTTGGATGCCCAAGTCTCAAGTGTTTTTACTGATGTATATGAATCAAGAATTAGAGCATTAATTGCTCAAATGTCAATTGAGGAGAAAGTATATCAGTTAGGGGCATACTACTTTGGTTCCAATATTTATTCAAACGCAAATTTACGTCTTGGCATCCCTAACCTTATTGCCGGTGAGTCGCTTAACGGTTTTATGGGAAACGGTACAACCAGGTTCCCGCAGGCAATTGCAATGGCAAGTACCTGGGATCCTGACCTTATTGAGAGAATGGGAAATGTAGCCGCAAAAGAAGCTAGAGCATGTGGTGTTCATCAGTGTTATTCACCTATGCTTTCTGTTGTTAGAGATGCACGATGGGGACGTATTGAGGAGAGTTACGGAGAAGATCCTTTCCTTGTAGCCGAAATAGGTGTTGCTTATATTAAAGGCTTGCAGGGGACCGGAGATAAAAGGTTTGACAAAGACCATATACTGGCTTGTACGAAACATTTCGTTGCTGATGGCGAACCAATGGCAGGTGATAACGGGGCAGCAATGGATGTGTCCGATTATAACCTTCATAATATTCATCTTTATCCTTTTCGTAGGGCAATTGAAGATGCACGGGTGTCGGGTATTATGCCCGCTCACCACCTACTGAATGGGATTCCCTGTCATGTTAACAAACACATTATGATTGATATCCTGCGCAATGAATATAAATGGAATGGACTAGTAGTTTCTGATAATCAAGACCTTTCGCGTCTTCAGAACCTGTTTCTATACGCAAAAAACCCAGTTGATGCTGCTTTAAAATCGCTCGAAGCTGGCGTTCATCAGGATCTCGACCTGGCAATACAAAATCAAAACAAGATTTACGGGCAAAATCTAATTAATGGGATAAAAGTAGGACAAATCCCAATCAATCTTGTTGATGAAGCAGTCGCCGCTAACCTGCGCGCAAAATTTGCTCTCGGTCTTTTTGAATCGGATAAACCCACTAACGAGATGTTTGTGGAGGTAAAAGATGCTCCACCGGTTTATTATTCAGATCAATTTAAATTGTATAAAGGTATCAATGAGGATAAATACAACCAAATCAAAAGCTACCATGATAACAAAAGAATAAATAAAAATATTCTGACTGATGAAAAGCACAATAAATTGGCACTTGAGGTGGCGCAAAAAGCGATTATATTATTGAAAAATGATAATATCCTACCATTGAAAATTGATAAACTAAAAAAAATAGCAGTTATCGGTCCCAATGCCGATGCTATAAGACTGGGCGGGTATTCGAGAGGCGAAGCTAAATATTTTGTAACAATACTTGATGGAATTAGAAATTTTGTTGGCAACAAGACAGAGATACTTTATGAAGAAGGTGCTGGTATAGACACATACGAGCCTCAGGATTATTCAGATACACAGTTTGATCTGGAATTAACTCGACGGGTCGAAAACAATAAAATCGATTCCTCTACTTCTGAGATTCATAAGATAGCGAAAGCAGTTGAATTAGCGAATAAGTCGGATATAGTTTTATTAGCTATTGGAGGCTCTGAAGCAACATGTAGGGAGAATGAAGATACTGATTATCTTGGATTAAGAGGCTTGCAGATGGAATTAGTTAAAGCAGTGCACGCAACGGGTAAACCGTGCGTTGTAGTGCTTCTCGGAGGTAGACCGCTGGCGATCAACTGGATTAAAGAAAACATTCCAGCCATAATTCAGGGATGGTATCTTGGCCAGGAAACTGGGACAGCGATTGCAGATGTACTTTTTGGGAAAATAAATCCAAGTGGAAAATTACCAGTTACAGTTGCACGTAACGTTGGGCAAATGCCTATGTTTTACAATAAATTAGAGACAGGAAGACCTAGGAGAATCTACAGATCATCACCAGAACCGTTGTTTAACTTCGGCTTCGGCCTTAGCTATACTACTTTTAAACTCGATAATATAAAGCTGTCTAAAAATCAGATTACTCCGGATGAGAAAGCATTGCTCTCCATCAATATTACTAATACTGGCAAAGTTTCTGGTGAAGAGATTGTGCAAATGTACGTGAGAGCATTGGACACTGAAAGAGTCCGTCCAAAAAAAGAGTTGAGAGGGTTCAGACGCATTTATCTTGAACCGGGACAGACTAAAACGGTAACTTTTGAAATCGGGCAAAAGCAATTGGAATACTGGAATGATAAATGGCTTGTGGAGCCGGGTAGATACACATTTTCAATTGCCAATGATTCATCAGATAATAAATTAAAAGAAAATAATATTACATTAACGGTAAAATAAAAAATAAAAAGTATGAATTTACACAGATTTTCAATTGCAACTGCAATATTTTTGATTTCTCTTATTTCCTGCTTTTCTAAAGAGCCTGTTAAATCTGAGTTGGTTTCTCAAGATATGTTGAAAATAGGCTGGTCTTCCATAGATATAACACCAGACAAGCCAGTTGACCTGCGAGGACAATTCCCAGCACGGATATCTGAAGGTGTGTTGGATCCAGTAACAGCAACAGTTCTTGCAATCGAATCAGCTGATGCCTCTTCTAATGGTCATGCTTTTATCATAAGCTGTGATCTTGTAGCAATTGACACAGAAGTTGTTGAAGCTGTTCGAAATAAAATTAGAGCAGCTTTGAAAAATGTTAATACCGATAACATAATTATTAATGCTACTCATACGCATACCGCTCCTTTTTGTAGTCCTGACAACAGTACAATGAAGAGATATGGTATCGAATTGGACGTAATGGCTCCATCTGCATATCTAGATTTTATGTCCGATCAGATTGCAGTTGCAGCTAAAGATGCTTGGTCAAACCGTAAACCTGGAGGTATCAGCTACGGTTTAGGCCATGCCGTAGTAGGACACAATCGATTGCAAGTGGATTTTTCCGGTAACTCTGTTATGTATGGTAATACAAATAGACCAGAGTTTAGTCATATGGAGGGTTTTGAAGATCATTCTGTTAATTTATTGTATACTTGGGACAAGAAATCCAATCTAACGGGTGTAGTTGTAAATGTTCCTTGTCCATCTCAAGTTACGGAAGGGATATATAAAATTAGTGCAGATTACTGGCATGATACTCGAGTAGAATTAAAAGAACGTCTTGGCAAAAATATATATGTTCTAGGCCAGTGCAGTGCGGCTGGAGACCAATCTCCACATATACGAATTGGTGAAAAAGCTGAGTTACGTATGCAGAAGATGATGTTCCCAGATGAAAAAGAGATAGGAGATCATACTGTTGCACTTAGAAAACAACTAGCCGTTCGTATTGCTGATGCAGTTACATCTGTACTGCCTTATATGAAAGACCAGATTGAATGGAATCCCAAGGTTTACTTTCAAACTGAAAAAGTGGAACTTTCAAGAAGACTTATTAATATTGATGATGTAAATAAAGCTCTGAATCAATCAAAGGAGTGGAATGTTAAATATGAAGGACTAATTAAAGAGATCAATGAAAATCCTTCGATTAAACAGAGAAAAAGGTGGTATTCGGAGGTTACAAATGCATACAGAAGATTGACAAGGGGGCAAAGTGTTAAAGAACGATATGAACTCGAAAAAGTACAAAAAAAATTACCGATCGAAATAAATATTCTAAGAATAGGCGATATAGTTATGGCTACAAATCCTTTTGAACTCTACCTTGATTATGGGATGCGCATTAAAGCACGCTGTCCTGCTACTCAAACTTTTTTAGTACAGTTGGCAAATGGTTCAAATGGATATCTTCCGCCTTACCGTTCTACGGTTGGTGGGTCATATGGTGCAGAACCTGCAAGTACTGAGATAGGACCTGAAGGTGGTCAGGAACTTGTTGAAAAAACATTGGAAATGATTTCTTCTGTTTGGAAAGATTGAATAAATGATTTTTCATCTTGAACAAAAGAATCAAAATTCAATCATTATGAATGACAAATATAAAACAGAGTTTTATTTAAAATCACAGTTTTGACTGTTATTCAAATGATTAACAATTTATTAAAAAATATAAATATCTTAAAAACATTTGTAGTCTAAATGAACTACGAACTAATCTTTTAAAAAAATTATAATGAAAAGGATTAAAGACAAAATATTTTCAATAGCTCTAATTTTTATAGTTCTTTTTGTTTTCAATTCCAAAGTAATAGCTAATGGCCTTTATATAGGCACATCCACTGTTGATATTACACCTGAATTACCCGTTGCGCTTGACGGTCAAATGCATTTAAGGATAGCTGAAAAAATTGAAACACCGTTGGAAGCCAATATCGTCGTAATTGAATCAAGGAGCAATAGTGAAAAAAACGAAGTAGTAATTTTTATATCATGCGATCTCGTAGCGATTCCGTTAGAAATTATTGAGAGCGTAAAACTTGAAGTAAAAAAAATTGCACCTGAAATAGATGTTAATAATATAGTAATGAATGCTACTCATACACACACTGGTCCAGTTGTAAGGTTCGGACTTTATGCTATTCCTAAAATCGGTGTAACACAAATAAAAGACTATCACACTTTTTTTTCAAAAAAAACAGCGAAGGCAGTTAAGGAAGCATGGGACAGCAGAAAACCCGGTAGTGTAACATGGGGACTTGGTTTTGCGAGAATCGGCCATAACCGAAGAGCTACGTATATTGACAATTCAGCCAAGATGTATGGCCAGACTGATATTCCTGAATTCCAGTCTATCGAAGGATCTGAAGACCAAAATGTTCAAACTTTGTTTTTTTGGAACCAGAAAGGAGATCTGATTGCAACTGCTATTAATGTTGCTTGTCCTTCGCAGGAAGTCGAACATAAAACAGTTATCAACGCTGATTACTGGCATCCGCTACGTCAAAAGCTACGTAAACGCTTTAATCCGCAACTGTCAGTATTAGGATGGATAGGAGCATCAGGAGACCAATCTCCTCATTTAATGTATGGAAAAGCAGCTGACGAACGAATGAGAAAATTACGCGAAATTGACCGTTTGGATGAAATATCACGTCGTATTCTATCTGCGGTAGAAGACACATATGAAGTGGTTCAAACAGAACGTCAAAACTATGTTCCAATAATTCACAGAATAGAAGAGGTTACTTTACCTATGAGAATAGTAACGAACTCTGAATATGAGTCAAGTAAAAAGGAAATTTTGAAAATAGAAACCCAATTAAAAGAAGATCCTAAAGCTATCGAGCAACTTTTTCGAAGGTTGAATTCTTTTGAAGGAGATGTGATTAAGCGTTATGAAAAGCAAAAAAATAATTTACCCATATACAAAACACAAATTCATGTTGTGAAAATTGGGGATATTGTAATTTGCACAAATCCGTTTGAATTATTTACAGAATATGGAATTGCTATGCAAGCCCGCAGCAAGGCACTTCAAACATTTGTAATACAACTATCAGGTCCAGGGACTTATCTTCCAACAGAAAAAGCGGTTAAGGGAGGACATTATAGTGCAATAATTCAAAGCACCCTTGTCGGTCCAGATGGAGGTCAATTACTTGTTGACGAGACAGTTGATTTTATCAATGAACTGTTTTGATTAAATTGCACTCAAATTTAAAAAAACACAATTATATGAAGATAAACACACAAAAAACGTCTATCTTGACAATCTTTGTTCTGCTATTAAGCTTTGTTTCTGTTGTGAAGCTTCAAGGACAGTCAGAGCCCTATAAAAACTCGAAACTCAGTACGGAAAAAAGAGTGAAAGATCTCTTAAACAGGATGACAATCGAAGAAAAGATTAGTCAGATGTTAAAAGTCAGTCTAGAGGAACTAGCACAGAATGTACAAGGGGAGATCACAGAAGAGTCTCTTGAAAAACTGTTTAAAGGGGAAAGTATTGGATGTCTTGATCCACCCCGATGGAATAAGTTAACAGATAAACCCATTGATGTGGAGGGAATAGCCAAGTTTTCAGAAGCCGCTGATAAATATCTTAGAGAAAAAACAAGACTTGGCATTCCCGCTTTACAAGTTGACCTTGGAGGTATACACGGACAATTGGCTTATGATGCTACCGTATTTCCACAATCAATCGGTCAAGGAAGTACATGGAATACTGATCTTATAAAGGAAATGGCTGGATTAATGGCAAAAGAAGCTAAACTGACAGGGTGTGACCAGTTCTTTGCACCATTATTTGATATCGCAAGGGATCCTAGATATGGACGACTTGAAGAATGCTTCGGGGAAGACCCATTCCATGTCGCCGAAATAGGAAAAGCTTTTGTAATTGGATTGCAGGGAGATCCAAATATCACAAAAGACTATTTGCCGGACAATAAAATTATAAGTACCGCAAAACATTTTGTGGGTTATTCTATACCGATGGCGGGTATAAATATTGCACCTGTTGAGGTTGGCCCCAGAGATTTCAGAGACCTCCATCTATATCCTTTTGAAAAAGCTGTTAAAGAGGCAAACATTTATTCCATAATGCCGGCATATAATGAAGTAAATGGAATTCCTGTTCATGCAAACGAAATACTGTTACGGGATATTCTAAGAAAAGAATACGGTTTTACTGGATACGTTTTTGCAGATTATGGTGCGGTAAACATGTTACAAACAAGACATCATATTACTTCAAATAAAGCTGAGACAGCTGTCGTTGCACTGAAAGCAGGTGTTGATCAGGAAGGAAGTAATTATGCCTATTCTGAATTGATAAATTTAGCAAAAAAAGACAAAGATATTTCTGCTTTGGTAGATGAAGCTGTTGCAAATATTCTCACTGTTAAATTTAAAGCCGGGCTGTTCGACCAGCCTTATAAAGCCCCAAAAAATTTATCCAAAATGATTAATACTTGTGAGTCGAGAAAATTAGCACGACAGGTAGCCGAAGAATCAATAATATTATTAAAAAACAAAAATAATCTTTTGCCTCTGAACCTATCAGAAGTTAAATCAATAGCAGTTATAGGGCCAAATGCTGATCAGGTACAGTATGGTGACTACAGCATTACTAAAGATAATAGTACAGGTGTTACTATACTTCAAGGAATTAAAAATATTACCCAAGGAAAAGTTGCTATAAATTATGCAAAGGGATGTGGCATAACTGACTTGGATAAAAGTGGATTTAAAGAGGCTGTAGATGTTGCTGAGAAAAGCGATATCGTAATACTTGTCATAGGTGGAACAAGTATGTCACTTGCAGGGACAGGATGGGGAGAACTGGCAGAACAAGGAGCATATCCTACTTCGGGTGAAGGATACGATAGATCAGATCTTACTCCTCCAGGAGTTCAGTCTGATTTAATAGAAGCAATTCACAAAACGGGAAAACCTATCATATTAATTATGGTACACGGAAGGCCTTACAGCATAAAGTGGGAAAAAGACAATATTCCTGCAATTCTAGAGGCATGGTACCCGGGATCAGAGGGTGGAAATGCACTTGCCAGAATTCTTTTCGGAGAAGTAAATCCCTCAGGTAGACTTAGCGTCTCTATTCCTCAAAGTGTTGGTCATATCCCTGTTTTCTATAACTTTAAACCTACTGGAAGGGGTTATTATCACAACCCTGGAACCCCTGAAAAACCAGGTAGAGATTATGTATTCTCATCAACAGATCCGCTTTTTCCATTCGGATTCGGACTAAGTTACACTCAATTTGAATATTCAGATCTTAAAATTGTAAAAAAAGAACTTACAGAACAAGATACAATTCAATTGTCTGTGAAAGTGAAAAATTCTGGGGAAATTGCGGGAAAGGAAGTAGTTCAAGTATACATTAATGATAGGATAAGCTCAGTTACAACCCCAATAAAAGTTCTGAAAGGATTTAATAAAGTAAATATTGACTCTAATGATGTTATAACAGTAAATTTTTCAATTCCATGTAAAGAACTAGGCCTATGGGATAAAAATATGAATTATATTGTGGAACCGGGTGAATTCGACATAATGATTGGTGCTTCAGCAGAGGATATTAAGTTAAAAGATTCTATAAAAATAACTAATTAATTGGTAAAAAATGAAAACAACAATTTCAATTTTGATTTCTTCTCTATTTTTATTGTTCTTAAGTAATTGTACTGTCAATAATAATGAGAAAAAGAGTGATGGCAACACTGGAAATTTATTGGTTGGATGGTCAACCCAAAATATCACACCTGACCGTACCGTTCTCGTGGCAGGTCAATTTCCCGCACGCTTGTCAGAGGGTGTTCTGGATTCTCTTACAGTTACAGCAATGGTTCTTGAATCTAAGGGAGAAACATCCTCAGAAAGGGCTATTTTTGTTAGTTGTGATATAATCGGTATAAAAAGTGAATTACTTACTGCAGTACAGAACCAGTTAAAGGATTTGCTTCCTGAGATAAAACCGGAAGAAATAATCCTTAATGCGACCCATACTCATACGGCACCTTTAATAGGATCTGAAACAGATTCGAAAAGTCAGTACGGAATTGTACTGGAAGCTATGTCACCCACTGAATGCTTAAAATATGTTTCTGAAAAAATTGCATTGGCAGTTGTTAACGCATGGAATGGTCGTAAACCGGGAGGTATAAGTTATGGATTAGGGCATGCTGTAGTAGGACACAATCGGCTATCAGTAAATCTTGCTGGAAAATCTCAGATGTATGGTAATACAAATAAGCCAGACTTTAGCCATATGGAAGGATTTGAAGATCATACTGTTAATTTATTGTACACTTGGGATGATAAATCCAATCTAACAGGAGTAGTTATAAATGTTCCTTGTCCTTCTCAGGTTACTGAAAGTCTACATCAAATTAGTGCAGATTACTGGCATGAAACACGCTTAGAAGTTCGTGAAAGATTAGGGAAAGATATATATATATTACCTCAGTGTGGATCTGCAGGAGACCAGTCCCCCCATATACGAATTGGTGAAAAAGCAGAGTTGCGCATGCAGAAGATGATGTTCCCAGATGAAACTGAGATTGGAGATCGTACTGTTGCACACAGAAAGCAAATAGCAGTTCGGATTGCAGATGCGGTAATGGATGTTTATCCATATGTAAAAGATAGTATTGAGTGGAGTCCTGTTGTAAAAAATGAAATGAAAGTATTGGACCTTTCTAGACGACTTATCAGTATGAGTGATGTAGAAAATTCGATAAAAGAAGCAAAAGTTTGGGGAGAAAAATATCAACAAATGCTTTCAGAAATTGAAAAAAATCCCGAAATAACGAAAAAGGATAGGTGGTATTATGAAATAACATCAACCTACACGCAAGCTAGAAGAGGACAAAGTGTTAAAGAAAGGTACGAACTCGAAAAGGTTCAGCCTGAATTGCCGGTTCAAATTAATGTTGTCAGAATTGGAGATATAGTTATAGCTAACAATCCCTTTGAGTTATATTTGGATTACGGAGAACGTATTAAAGCCCGTAGTTCAGCGACTCAAACATTTATTGTTCAACTGTCTAACGGTGGCTACGGTTATCTTCCCACTTCTCGTTCAATTGCAGGAGGTGCCTATGGAGCTGTACCTGCCAGCACACAGGTAGGTCCTGAAGGGGGACAAGAATTGGTTGATAGCACATTACAGATGATTGATGAAGTAATGAAGTAATGAAGTAATGGAATCAAACTAATTCAATTATTAATGAAACAATCAAAAACTAATATAACACTTTTTATTCTTTTTTTGTTCCTTGTGTCATCATATGCATACAGCGGAGATAACAACGGATACAGAAATGAAAAAGAAGGGAATCTGTTAATCGGCTGGTCATCGGTTAATATTACTCCAGAAAAACCGATTCTAATTTGGGGTCAGCGTCACGCAAGAATTTCAGAAGGTGTGTTGGATCCTGTAACTGCAACTGTTCTTGCAATAGAATCAGAAGATGGATTTTCATCAAATAAAGTTATATTTGTGAGTTGTGATTTAACTGCAATTCTTGACGGGGTAAGGGAACCGGATATGTACTTTACTCCGGGAACGGAAAATAATTTACTTAATAATGTCAGAAATATCGTCAAAAAGTCTATTCCGGATCTTAATCCAGGACAGATCATAATTAACGGTACGCACACGCACACGGGTCCTTTCTATGGTTCTGATGAAAGTACAAAACGAATCTATGGTATTGAACTAGATGTTATGTCTCCAGCCGATGTACAGCGTTTTATCTCCGAAAAAATTGCCTCTGCCATAAAAAAGGCATGGGACAATCGCAAACCAGGTGGTATTAGCTACGGATTAGGGCATGCTGTGGTTGGACATAACAGGATAGCAGTCAACCAGTCAGGTAAAGGAATAATGTACGGTAATACTAATAGTCCTGACTTCAGTCACATTGAAGGCTCTGAAGATCACTCAGTGAATCTGTTATATACATGGGACAAATCTGCTAATCTTACCGGAGTTGTGGTTAACCTAGCGTGCCCTGCGCAAGTTACTGAAGGACTGTATAAAATCAGTGCAGATTTTTGGCATGAAACTAGAATTGAGCTACAGAACAGATTAGGAAAGAACATTTTTGTTCTTCCCCAGTGTAGTGCTGCCGGTGATCAATCTCCTCATATAATGATCGGCCTCAATGCTGAAACAAGGATGCAAAAAATAATGTTTCCTAAATGTGAGGGAATAGGGGACCAAAGCATGGGTCTTAGAAAACAAATTGCCCTCCGTATTAGCGATGCAGTAACCTCAGTTTTACCATATATGAAAGATAATATTGAGTGGGATCCAATTATTGCACATCAAACTGAAAGCGTGAACCTTACTAGAAGATTAATTCCAGAAGATGATGTTAAGAAAGCACTTAATGAATCGGAAAGCTATTTCGGGAAGTATCAAGAATTACTGGGAGAGATAAAGAATAATCCGTCTATTAAAAACAAGTCTAGATGGTATACTGAAGTCTCTCTTGCATATTCACAAACTTACAGAGGATTAAGCGTAAAGGAAAGATATGAATTACAAAAAATTCAACCAAATTTACCTATCGAAATTCATGTAGTGCGAATCGGAAATGCTGTTTTTGCAACAAATCCTTTTGAGCTATACCTCGATTTCGGGAATAGAATAAAAGCCAGAAGTTCTGCAGTTCAGACTTTTCTGGTACAACTTTCGGGAAGCGGGTCATATCTTCCTCCGCTTCGTTCAGTAACAGGAGATTCTTATGGCGCTGAGCCTGCAAGCACGCTTGTAGGCCCTGAAAGCGGGCAAATACTAGTTGAAAAGACATTAGATCTAATATACAAAATAATGAATTAAAAAAACATGAATTTATCACTTTAAGATTTTATCAAAATGAAGACTATACGCTGTTTTAATTCACATATTTTTCAATTGTTGGCAACCACTATGATGTTATTTTCCAGTTTTTTAAACATAAATGCGCAAAAAACAAGCGGGACTGTTACTGACGTTGATGGAAATAGGTACACAACCTTTGTGGTTGGCAATCAGGAATGGATGATGGAGAATCTGAAAACGACTAAATACAATGACGGTTCTGACATTCCTCTCGAAGTAAAAAGTAAAGCTTGGATTTCAATTACTACACCCGCCTATTGTTGGTATGGAAATGATATCGCAAACAAAGATCTCTTAGGCGCATTATACAACTGGTATACTGTAAATACAGGTAAACTTTGTCCAAGTGGATGGCATATTCCGTCAGATAAAGAGTGGACTCAATTAACAGAACTCTTAGGAGGTATTGATGTTGCTGGAGAGAAAATAAAAGAAGCCACAATTAAATCATCTAAAGTTCCTAATGCCAAACCAAATAATGAAATTGGAATTAAAGAACTTCTTGGAGGATATCGATATGGATATTTCTGGGGTGATGGTAATTTCTATGAAAATGGACTTAATGGATATTTCTGGACTGCAACAGAATATACAAAGACTCATTCCATTACCCGCACAGTAAATAATAGTAAACCAAAGATTTACCGAAGCGTATTTGTCAAGAATAATGGATTTTATGTGAGATGTGTAAAAGACTAATGGTATTAATTTGTAACTTAGAAAATTAAGCATATGAAAAAAGTATATTTATTCACTCTCTCGATTACTGCATTAGTTCTATCTTTTATCGGATGTATAACAAAACAAACAGCTGAAACGGTTAAAGATATTGACGGAAATATATATAAAACTGTAGAAATTGGTGACCAAGTATGGATGCAGGAGAACTTGAAAACTACAAAGTATAATGATGGCACTCCCATTCCAAATGTTACAGATATAACAGAGTGGAGACATTGTGATTCTCCGGCATTTGTATGGTACGATAATGATATCTCTTATAAAGAACAATACGGGGCATTATATAACTGGCATGCTGTTGGTGACAGACCGGGTTTGTGCCCAGAAGGATGGCATGTTCCGAGTGATGAGGAATGGAAACAACTGGAAATGTATCTTGGTATGACAAAAGAACAAGCCGACGGAACTGTCTGGAGAGGAACTAATGAGGGTGGTAAAATGAAAGAAGCTGGAACTGAACACTGGACAAACCCAAATAAAGGAGCTACTAACGAGAGTGGTCTGACAGTTATCGGTACTGGTAGGCGTTTCACAAACGGTCTATTTGGGACTATAAAAGAAGGATGCACTATATGGTCTTCCACTGCAAGTTCCCTTTCAAGTGCGACATATCGACATTTTGCAACAGGCAATTCTGGAATAGGCAGAAATCCTGCAGGTGAAAAAAAATTCGGTTTTACCGTACGTTGTGTGAAAAATAATTAAAAAATCCTTGAAATGAAAAAAAACAACTCCTATTTTAAAAGTTTATTTCTTCTCATTCCCGTACTACTATTAAATATAGTTAAACTGAATGCAGGAAATATTCTGATTGGAACTACATCCGTTGATATTACACCTGAGTTGCCTGTTGCTCTTACTGGTCAGTTTAATACAAGAATTGCCAAAGTAATTGAGACCCCCCTTACTGCAAATATTATCGCATTTGAATCACAGGAAGAAACCGGAGAAAGTGACGCGGCAATCATGGTATCATGCGATTTACTTTATATATCAAATGAAATGCTTCAAAAGGTCCGAGAGGAAGTTGGCAAAAAAGTTATCGGACTTAATATAAATAAAATATTTTTAAGTGCAACCCATACCCATACGGCACCAGTTTTAGAAAATGATTCTACATTCTCGTTCAGGTACAAAATTCCTGAAAAAGGAGTGCTTCAAGTTGATGAATATGTTAGATTTTTTGTCAAACAAGTAAGCGATGCAATTATCAAAGCTTGGAATAGCAGGAAACCAGGTAGTATTACTTGGGGATTAAGTCATGCTTCTGTAGCATATAACAGAAGGGCTGTTTATGCTGACGGAACATCTGTCATGTATGGCAACACAAACAATCCTGATTTTTTAAATCTTGAAGGAACGGAAGACCACGATGTAAATACACTTTTTTTCTGGGATAAAAGTGGAAAACTCATAGCCATGACCATTAACGTTCCATGCCCTTCTCAAGTTGTTGAACACAGATCGGCAGTAAATGCCGATTATTGGCATCCTGTACGCGAAAAACTTAAACAGCGTTTTGGAATGGATGTGACAATTCTTGGTTGGGGTGGAGCATCTGGTGATCAATCGCCACGACCATTGTACAGAAAAAAGGCTGAAGCGCGCATGACTAAATTACGCAATTTAAGCGAGACAGAAGAGGTGGCACGGCGGATTTGTATTGCAGTAGAAGAAGCTTATGAAACTGTGAAAAATGACAAGCATAAAGAAATAAAATTTATTCACAAAACGGAAACACTTTCTCTCCCTGTAAGAAAAGTGACCGACGAAGAATATCATTTTTCAATGACTGAAAGGGATAAATATTCTGCGCTGATTGCTGCCAATCCTAAACTGGCAGAAGAACATCTGGCAAGAGTAACTTGGAATGCAGATGTGGTTAAACGTTACAACATGCAAAAAAGTAATCCAAATCTTGATTATAAAACAGAAATTCACGTTGTCAGAATTGGAGATATTGTCCTTTGCACAAATCAATTCGAATTCTTTACTGACTATGGATTACGGATACAAGCACGTAGTGAGGCGTTACAAACATTTGTCATAGCTTTTACTGGTCCTATGACATATCTTCCAACTGAAAAAGCTGTTAAGGGTGGTGGATATAGTGCTGTTATACAAAGTGGAGTTGTTGGTCCGGAGGGCGGGCAGATAGTGGTAGAAAGGACAGTACAACTTATTAATGAGATGTTTAATAATTAACTTAAATTTAAAACTAAAGAAATAATAAATGAGTCTCAAAAAATTCTTACCCATCTACTTAATTTTCGTATCAATGGGCATGGTAGATGCGGCTGGGCCGATGGTGAGCCTGGCCCGTGAATCTTTCGCTCTCTCCATAACTGTTGCCACGTTATTGCCTTTGCTAGGCTATCTGTTGTTCGGTTTGCTTTCCATTCCGATGGGTGTTTTACAGGACAAAAAAGGGAAAGTTTTTATTTTAAACCTTGGGCTGGGAATTATGTTTGCAGGGTTAATGATTCCTATTTTGTCAGGGATGTACGGAAATATGGTAGTAGATTCAACCTCATTAGGACAGTTTTATCGGATTCTCAGTGCAGTATTGCTTATTGGAGCCGGAGGAGCAATCTTGCAGGTTGGAGGCAACCCTTTCGTCCGGGATATCTCCGAAGAGGGAGAATATTCAAAAAATTTATCAAGGGCACAATCGTTTATTACTGTCGGTTCTTCCCTGGGATTCTTGGTGCCCCCACTAATGTTTAACCTGTTTGGGCTTGACTGGAGTGTATTGTTCCCTGTAAATGCATTTATCGTGCTAGCAGCCATGCTGTGGTTTAATCTGGCCAAAATACGTGAGGTAAAGCAGGAAAAGACACATCATGCAACGTTAAAATCGTGTTTAAAATTACTCAAGAACGGGTATGTGTTAGCCATGGTTTTTGGAATTTTCATCTATTGCGGGGTTGAAATTGCCCTGGCTTCACATGCTCCTATCTTGTTAAGTGATAAATTCGGAATATCAGTTGAAAAACTGGGTCTTGTAATAAGCTGGTCGCTGTTTTATCTTCCAATTTTTCTGGGTAGATTTTTCGGTTCCTATATTTTGAAATATATTTCCCCCACTCGTTTGCTGATCGTTACTGGATTAGTTGCCATAATGGGGGTCCTAACCATATTGTTTTCAAACTCATTAACAATGGCACTCATTGGTATTCTTATTATTGGTATTGGCTTTGCCAATATCTTTCCACTTATTTTTTCAATTACAATTGATCACATGCCCAATCATCAGAATGAACTATCTGGATTAATGGTTACGATGATTGTAGGAGGTGCTTTTATCCCATTGATAATGGGAAGTCTAGCTGATCTCGCCAATATAACATTTGCTTTTATTGTTCCGTTGTTATGTCTCTGCTATGTGATATTTCTTGGGATTATTAATTATAATAAAAAAATAGTATGATAGAAAATTCAGTTAAAACCGCATTTGTAGGATTTGGAGAAATCAATTCACCACAGGAATTGATTAAAACAATGTGTAACAAAGCAAGGGAAGAAGTAAAATCCCTTGGCATCGAGGTAATATCAACCGATCATGTAACTGACGACCCTGAAGGCAAAGATGTCCGGAGGGCTATTAGTGAACTAAAGGGTGAGAGTTTCGATTCACTCATTATATGTCTGGCAGGTTGGATACCATCACATGCAGTAATCTCAATCACTGAGGAATTCAGAGATAAGCCTATATTGTTGTGGGGACTTGCAGGAGAAAGAGAAAATGGAAGAGTTATTACTCCTGCCCCCCAAGCGGGAACAACCGCCTTGAGAAAAGTATTTGAAGACCTTGGTTATAAATTCAGGTATGTATATAATGTAATAGGGAAACTCTCCCCGTTGGATAAAATCAAGAATTTCACCGTAGCAGCTTCTGCTATAAAAAATGTCAGAAAGACCAAGATTGGCATGATGGGGTTTAGAGATATGAAACTTTATAATACGTTATATGAAGGACTTTCATTGAAAGAAAAAATTGGTGTCGAAATTGAATATTTCGAAATGCTGGAAATGGTTAATGAAAGCAAGATAGTTGACCAAAAAGAAGTCCAAAAAATTTTAGATAAAATCAAGAATGAATGGGAGTTTACTAAACCCGTAGATGAAAATTTCTTGAAAAAGGGGATATCCTATTACTTGGCAATCAAGAAAATAGCTACTTATAACAATTTCAGTGCAATATCTCTAAAAGATGTTGACGGCATGAAAAGTCTCATGGGTTTTCCACCCGCCATGATTTTTATGCTCTTATCCGATGAATTAAATCTGTGTACCATTCCCGAAAATGACTCCATGGGAGCCGTGACCCAATTAATAGTTAAACAATTAACAGGACAATGTGCTGCTTATCTAGAATATTACGAGTTTTTTGAAAACAGTGTGCTGATGGGCGTGCCAGATTTTGTCCCTGCTGAAATAGTTGATGGAAGAGTAAGAGTTACCGGAGCTTCATTCGGAAATATCAGCGGAGGCGTATTGAATATCTCAACATTGAAAACAGGCGAATTGACACTGGCCAGGTTATCCAATACAGGTACTGAATATACCATGCATCTATGCAGGGGAGAAGGTAGACTTATGAAATGGGAAGAGGCCGGATGGGATGATCCTGCCCCTCAATTGCCAAGCCTTGAGATTGTTACCGAAATACCGGTAGAGGAGTTTGCGCAACACATTTCAGGACAACACTACATCATCTCATACGGCGACAATACCGGAGTTCTGAGAGACTATTGCTATTTAAACGGCATTAACGTAATGTAATGCAAGCGTAGTATGAATATCAAAAAATATGATGCCGTTATTGCCGGATATATATGCGTTGACATGTTGCCCGGGTTTAGTAAAAATGACAACTTTAAAAATGTTGCCGACCTGTTCATTCCCGGTAAATTAATTGAAATCGAAGGGATGGACTTTGTGCTGGGCGGTCTCGTACCTAACACGGGACTGGCAATGAAAAAACTAGGTAAAAAGGTTTTTTTGAATGGACTTACCGGGGATGATTTCATTGGAACGATTGCCATTGCAAGTTTAAACAAATACGGTGCCGCAGAAGGTATCCAAATGACAAAGGCATCGGGTACGGCTTTCAGTATTGTTTTGGCACCCAAGGAAATCGACAGGATATTCCTTGAATCGCCAGGTTGCAACCGGTTTTTTGACTTGACCCATATCGACTTTGATGCTGTTGCGAATTCCAGGTTATTCCATTTCGGGTACCCACCCCTGCTCAAGCAATTTTACCTGAATAACGGGCAACAACTGTCGGAGATGTATGCAAAAGTAAAGGAAATGGGAATTGTAACGTCTCTCGATTTTAGTCTGCCGGACCCTGACAGTGAATCAGGAAAAGTGAACTGGCCCGAAATAATGAAACGCACATTGCCCTCCGTTGATATTTTTGTACCCAGCATCGAGGAGCTGCTTCAGACCATGATGCCTGAGAAATATGCAGAGATCGACGCAATGCCCGGTTCCGACGATTTTGTCGATAAAGTCCCGGTGGAAACAGTAAGAGAGGTTGGGAAAAAAATGATCGATGCAGGAGTGAAAATTCTGCTCATCAAAATGGGACACCGGGGGGCATACCTGATTACCGGTGATATATCGGATATCAACCGAACGAAAGCCTTCACGCTGGCGCACAAGTCCTGGGATCACCGCGAAATATGGTGCAATGCATATGCCGCTGATCATTCCAAAATTGTAAATGCCTCGGGAGCTGGGGATACCGCTGTGGCAGCATTTCTTACAGCGATACTTGACGGAGAACCGGCAGAAAATGCCGTTAAATACGCAGGAATGGCTGGAAGGGATAACCTGTACTGCCAGAACATTTACGATGATTTGAGCAACTGGAATCAGTTGACAGTTAACATTAATAAAGAACAGAACGATCTTATTTTCTTAAATCATGAATAACAAATCATTTCAGATGGCTATTCGTTCCCTTGAGATTGAAAGCAAGGCCATTTCGGATATCATTGATTACCTGGACAAAGAGAGCTT
>ENA-UOOM01000716-UOOM01000716.1-fermentation-metagenome-genome-assembly--contig:-NODE-716-length-35514-cov-8.471277_pt1 | contig 35514 bp, 31 predicted proteins | sample MGYA00245781_ERZ724031 | MGnify/ENA primary metagenome ERZ724031 (study PRJEB28704, sample SAMN03018317) | fermentation metagenome | biome: anthropogenic terrestrial biome; feature: soil; material... | reverse complement strand
ATCTCTTTTACTTCTTCTATGCTGTCGCATCCAATCTCATCATATCTCATCTTCCTTTGCGGTTTTGTGCTTGATGAATACGGATTTGATTGATAAGGATTTGATATCTCCATATTTAATAAATCAGTATTTATTGAATTAGTCTTTGATATATAAGTATTTAATTGGTCGGGATTTCCCAAGATAGGTTTTGCCTGCTCTGGTTTTCCCAAGGTTGGCTTTTCCAAGACTGGATTACCCAAGACTGGATTTTCCCGTTTAGGTGATGCTGCCTCCCTCGGTTGCTCCAAAATCGTGTATTCAGTAGTGGTAAGCTGTCCTTTTTCGTTGCGGATACGGCGACGCAGAACGTAGCCATTATCCTCCAGCTCCTTTACTGCCGCACAAATGCTGTCAACGCCGTCTTTGCAGATGGAGGCAAGCCCCTTAGTTGTATAATCCCAGCTTTCCGGCAGGGATAGCATGAGGGACAGCAAGCCTTTTGCTTTTAGAGATAATGCTGTATTTCGCAAATGATGATTTGCCATAACGGTATAATCCCTCGTTTTCTCTACCCGAAAAACTGCCATGCAGATCGCCTCCTTTCCTTAGCGCTCCTGTTGTTGCTGCCGCTTTTTATACCATCCCTCTAAAAGTTTGAGAATCGTTTCCTCCATTTTTTGCGGTGTGTAGGACTTGGGGAAGTATTTACGCAGCTTATCGCCAGTCAGCGTTACTTTATCCAACTCACCTTTCTTTTCCTCTGACATAATGGCGGTCATCACATCAAGGGAGAGCTTCCCCTCCTGTGAATACTTTTTCAACCGCTGCGCCTGAGAAAGAGAAGGGGTAGCCTGTTCGCTGTCCATCGCATCCAGCAATAGATTCTGTTCATCAGGCTTGAGGTAGGATAGTTCCACAGCAGGGTTAAAGGCAATTTTCTTTTCATCTACCATATCAAGTAAGGGAGAGATTAGCTCAGTAAGGCGAATATACCGCTGGATTTGATTACGACTTTCTCCCGTTTGGTCAGCTAACATTTGGTCAGAACGTTTTTGTGTCCCAACTTGGGACATATTTTCTTTTGATGGTCTGCCTGCCTGTCTTTTCATAGCATTCAGCTTTAATTTGTAAGCAAAAGCACGTTCACTCGGTAGCAGACTTTCTCTCTGAATATTGCTGTCAACCATAATGATTGTGGCAGCATCATCGTCAAGGTTACGGACAATAACAGGCATTGTAGTAAGTTCTGCAAGCTCACAAGCTCTTTTTCGTCGGTGTCCCGCAACAAGCTCATAACCACCCTCATCACGGGGACGGGCTATGGCAGGAACAAGCACACCATACTGCTTTACACTTTCAGCAGTGTCAAACATTGCTTCGTTATCGATGACCTTAAAGGGGTGGTCTTTAAAAGTGTAAAGTTGTGATAACGGAATTTCCTGAACCTTTTCACGGTTCTCGTCAATACGGCTTTCTTCGGTAGTGAAGAGGTCATCTACTGAGGTCAGATTTATGTTTTTGGCGGAGCTTTTCAATTTTCAACACCTCCTTCGTCAAATCCTTGTACGCCTCGGCGACCTTGCCTTTAGGGTCATGAGCGAAAATACTTTTACCCTCTGCACTGATTTCTGCTGCTCTAACAGAATGAGGTATGTCCGTACCAAACACCTTGATTTTATCTCCGTAAGTGTCACGGAGTAGTGCACTGATCTCCTTGGCGTAGTTGGTGCGGGTATCTACCATAGTTAGCAAAATGCCGTCAATTTTCAGCTTTGGATTTATCTGCCTGCGCACCTTTCCAATGGTTTGTAAAAGCTGTTCCAATCCCTTTGCAGGCAGATACTGAGCCTGTACTGGAATTAAAACGCTATCTGCGGCGGCAAGGGCATTGATAGTCAGCATACCTAAACTGGGCATACAATCTAAAATGATATATTGGTAGTCTTTCTTTACCGTTTCAAGATACTGCTTTAGCACCATTTCACGGCTCATGGCATTCACCAAGGAAACCTCAATACCCGACAATTCAATATTGGCAGGCATAAGGTCAACGCCCTCATTGTGATGTAAAATTCCCTCCGCAGAGACTATGGGAGTATCCGTTATGACCTTTCCCAACATAGTAGCAAGGGTGGAGGGCAACTTATCCGGCTGCGGATAGCCCAAGCTGATGGATAACGAGCCTTGCGGATCACTGTCAACCAGCAGTACCTTTTTGCCCTCCTGTGCTAAACCTATGCCTAAATTGGCACAAGTCGTTGTTTTGCCAACGCCGCCTTTTTGGTTGGCAATGGCTATGATATTTGCGTTCAATTTTGTTCCTCCTTTCGATTTTGGGTACAAAAAAAAGAGCTAGTCTTTTAACTAACTCTTTCTTATACTTAATCTCGTTGTTATCTAGTTGGTTCAACAAGAATTAATTCATTTCTTTTGTTTTAGTATTTTCCTCTAAGTCTATATCAACTTGAATACCCAATAATTTACTCTCCGGGCAGTCATCTTTTAGCTCCAATCTGACATTATCCAAAATGATTTTTTTGTACTCTACATCATCGAAAAGATTTTTAAAGGATAATAAAGCATCTTCATTGATAGTGCAAATATATTGCAGTTCATTCTCTGAACAAACATTGCTAATAATTCTAAAAAGTGATTCTCTTTGCCGTGGATCCATGTTCGCAAATAGCCTACTATCATGCATCAAAAATCTCACCTTACTAATCTTACACAGTAATATTAATAAATCAAAACAGAACAATCTAACCTCGTTCACGCCATCAGATGAATCATCTTCAATACGAGCTTCAATTTCACATCTAATGGTATTTTCGCCTGAATTATTTCTTACTACAAGCCCACTACGTTTTTTAGGATAAAACCTTTTGGCATAATGCTGAAAGGTTTCTTTAAGTTTTGAAATATAATCTTGTTCACTCAACAAATACAAATTCATGGATTTGTCTTGCTCAATGTACTCTTCCTTGATTTCTAACTGAAGATCTTTATAAGATTTTAATATTTTCTGATATTCTTCAATTCTAGATGCTTCTCTTTGGAATGCCGATAATTGACTGTTTAATGAAGAATATTCTTCTAATGCACCGTGCGAGTCAAGAAATCTTAAAAGCTCATCCATTTGTGTGCCGAGAACTGTAATTTCACGATCAATATCTTTCAGTTGTTTTTGAAAATTTAGTAGCTCTTTAGATAGTCGTTTAGTTCTATTTACTATCATGGAATTATGAAAATTTAATACTTCATCAATACTTTTCTTGACCATACTCGGAATTTCTATGTTCGCTGCTTCGTAAATTTTATATATATTGTTATCTGTAGCACCCAGGGGATGATTTAGTGATTTTTCGATATTTTTTATGTTACTATTAATTATTACGCGACGATTTTCAAGTATTTTTTTCTTATAGCTTTTTTCGTCTGCTTCTTTTTCTATGTCGTGATAATTACTAGATATCTTAAATGAAGCAATTTCTTTTTTGAGCTCTTTGATTTTATAATCCAAATCATCCTTATCAAGCTCTGCATCACTTTCTCCGAGATAATATTGTTTAAAAACAGCATCTTTTTTTATGGCATTTTCTGTTTTATCCGCAGTTGTTTGTTTATCTCTTAATTCTTTTTTCTTAATTATTAATTCTGTATCAAGTCCTAATAGATAAGCATTATTTAAAAGCTTACTATAATCACTTTCTTTAGGAACATATTTATCGTATTCAATATAGCAAGAGCGAAATCTTCTAACAAAACGAGAAAACAAAGTATTAAATGTCATATTTTTTGTCATAATCTTTTCATCAAAGCAAAGTTCAATAATTTGAGCATTTAATTTTCTAGGGCTAAGTTCTTCACCATTAAAATAAATTTTCCCTTGTTCTTGAGTACTTCTGCTACAACTATAGTTCTCTCCGTTAATAGAAAAAGTTAGAGTAAATTTCCAACCCTCTAACTTTTCTGTAAAGGTATCTATTTTATTTGAACCTAAACAGAAATGAATAAGATGTAAAATTAGTGATTTCCCAACACCATTATATGTGTTTCCATCATTTTCCGCAGATGATGCTGCTTGCTGACCTACGATTATGTTAAGACCATCCTTGAAAATAACTGGGTGAAAGGATGATTTATTCGCTGTTAAACTAACTAATTTCATTTAATATCATCCCCTCTGTATTTTGCTTTATTGCTCCAATCAAAAACAAATAATCAAGCGCTAATAAAAATTGATCAAATGAAAATTTCACAGAATATTTTTTTTCATCAAATGTAGCTATATAGAGAACCCACAAGTCATCTATCGTCATAGGATTTGACACTTTTTTTAATAGAAAGCCTCCAAAACCAAAATAAGATTCTTCTAGTGAGAGTTGCTTTTTCGGTAAAATCATGTCATTCCTCCTTTCGATTAATTTCTATTTCATGGGTTCTTCAAAAATATCACAGGCAGAAAAATAATATGCCATAAGTACCAGTACGCTTGTTCTGATTGCTTGTGTCTTTTTTACACAAGATTTATCAAGAATATAAAAGAATCGCTGATCAGCAGAATTTCTGTTCGATTCAGAGATTAGTGTTTTGGATTCTTCATATAAAGCATGAAACTTCTCTTGAAGAATTTCTTTAATGCCACGACTATTATTGAAATAATCTAGTAGAACCCCATCTTGATAACTTCCATTAATAAGAAGATTTGAAACAACAGCGCTTAGTTGGTTGAAAACAATTTTTTCATCAAAATCAGGAGCAATCAAAGATCCTGTTATTGGAAAATCAATTTCAATATTCATCAAGTATGAAACTGTTTCTGATAAAGCTTCATATTCTATCAGTGGCAAGTCAACATCCGGGATAAACCCTACAATATCTTGCATATCTGTCTCAGTTAACTGGTCAAAAATATTTTCCAAATCTTTAGCAGTAAAAAACGATAATTTAACACTCTTGTACTCGTCTTGCTTACCTAGAAATATTATTTTTTCAATCATAGGTACCGCTAAACCTTTGTACCTGTCATTCAAAACAAAGTTATACTGCTCTATAGGACAAATACTATTCCAGTACGCATACAAGCCTTTAAAATCTTTTTCTAATTTATCTACAGTATCATCAATGGTTGATTTTTTCGTAGCATCTTCAGGAGCAAATACTTGATAATATGTACCCGTTGTTTTATCAAATCCATCATTTTTTCTATCACCAATGTTGCCATGCGCCTTAACTGGTTGAAAGTTATGATTATAGCATCTCATTATAGATACAAAAAAATCCTCGTACTGCTGACCAACATATTGTAAAACCTTATTTTTAAACATAGTTTTAGCGACATATTTAAAAGCAGTAGTCATATCAACAGCACCTCCAATTTTAGTATTTATTATTATATCATGTTCTTTTTAATAAGTCTTGACTTTATTTATTTTTATGATAGCGGAGGAGAGAACCCTCATTTGTTTATTTTAATACTGCGCCTGGTCTATGATTCTCTGCTTTTTCGGCTATTTTATCCAGGATTTTACCCGCCTCCTCGCCAATTCCACATTTATGTTGATATTGGTGTCTGCTTTTTTGTGGGAAAGAAGTGCAATTGTTTCCACATGGCATGAATTGATTGCAAGTATGTCTTGTGCCTACGACCGTATGTCAAAACCAATCTATTGTATTTTTAGCGATTTTTTTGTCTTTATAAGTTTGCCAAAATATATCATGCTTCATAACTTTTTCACAGGACGCATTACCTCATCTGTCTCTCCATCAATTAAATTTCCTGTTATATACTTTTCAAGAAGGCCCAAAGATAAACACGTTACAACCCCGTCTTTATCTTGAAATTCCATCTCAATTGGTTTCGAAGACAGAAACAGCATATGAACTGATATCTCCTCATTAGTTTCCAAAAATTCTTTGACTTTTTGTGGTTCTGCTAATACTAAATCGTATCTTCTCCTACAGTGATCATAATAGCCATCTTTTTCAAACATTTTATTATAATCTGTCACCATTCCACTTGAATTTAGTGAATCAGAAAAATACTTCGATTCAATTAAAAAAAGTTCTTTCTTACTTTCGTCAAAGTAGACAATGTCGAAATCTCCGTAATTAATTGAACGTTCTCCAAAAATTCTATAGTATTGAACATCTTTATAATCAACTTTAGGAGTATAATGCTTCTTCAGTATTTCTCTTGCTTTGACCACAAGAATATCTGACAATTCCTTATTTCTCTTTTCCATCGCTTGGGTCAAGCTATCTGGATTTTTGGGATTAGTATAGCACATTCCACCATTACTAAAATAGGATACCCATAGCTGCTTTGCTTGTTCTAATGCTCCATATGCAATAAGAACATTTCCGTCATCCAAACCAATAAACGGTCTGATTTCATGTCTATATTTGTTGGCTCCTACTATCCATACTATTTCTTCCTTTTTTCTCAAATGCTGTTTTATTTTTTCTTTTGTCAAAACAAAGCTTTTGTAAAAGGCTTCACCATCTTCTATTTTCGGATTAGTATAATTTTCTACTAAGGAAATGAATGTTTCCTTAGTAATTACAGTTAATGATTTATCATCTCTCCGCAGTTGATCCTCGTGAAAACTTTTTATTGTTGCCAGAAACAATAAAAACTGCACTTTAGTTTCATCAAAAAAACCTTTCCCAAACTCTGTATCGTTTGCCTCTGGAGTCAATGGTCTATCAACCAGTACGTTTTGATTACCCACAATAGCAGTGTTAAAATAAATATACGGATGATATTTCAGAACTTCTGCTGGTATATCTTCTCCTTGAGCTATCTCCAATCCATAGAATGTATTTTCATCTCCAACTTCTTTAGATAACATAAGAAGTGAAATTGAACGAGACGCAAAACCGTATAAATACATATCTATGATTAAAGGGTAATCAATTACAAATTCTTTTTTGACATTTAATTTTCTAATATCTAAATCATGTTGATACAACACACAATTTTCAATCCAAATATTACAAGCATCTATTATATCTCTTTCGATATTCCTATTAACAGTAAATGCTTCAACCACGGCTTCGTCATTAATATTCTGTTCAACCAATTCTGCTCTAATTTCTTTTTCTGTTAAATAAAGAGAATGTACTTCATCAAACATAAAATACAATTTCAAAAGTAGTCCATATGTACTCTCCGCATTTAAACGAGCAACCATTTCTTTTTGTATTGTCGAAGTAATATTCATAAGAATCTTTATTGCTTCTTGTCTATCTTCAACTCTACAATGTTTTTTCCCAAAAAAGAATTCAAATCTGCTTTTTAATTTGCTACGTGGTATTCTCATTCCATCCCAAAATGACATATTCTGAAACATTAACATATCTGCCCTCACATTCATATCCCTCACTCCGCTTGATAATTGTAAACCCCGAGTTCTTATTCAGTGTTATATTTTTTTCGGAAGATTAATATTTGTTTTTCCCCCGAGAACAGCAACCACTCCACCAGAAACAACCGCTGTCGCTAAACCAGCAATTGCTAACACTTTTAAAGTAAAGTTCTTGTTTTCTGAATCTTTATCGCTCATCATTTTAGAAACTTCAATCATTTTATCTGTAATATCTTTACGTTCCTCATAAGATAAGTCCTCTTTTTCAAGAAGTTTTTGTAAAGATTCAATTATTGCATTGCAGGCATTATAGCAAACTTTTGTGCTTGCTGCGTTTTCCTCTAATCCTTTTTCAAGAGTTTCTTTATAGTTTTTTGTTATTTCCAATATTGTTTTTGCAAACTCCGGAAACTGTTCCAATGCTTTTTTAGCTACTTCAGGATCCATATCCGGTAGCATTGACGCAAAGCTCATCACCTTATCTTTTGTCATGTGCCTAAAATCTGGTATATCTAACTTATTAAGTACTTTCTGTTCTGTTATTGTTTTGCTCATTGTCATCTATTTCCTTTCTGCAAAACTACGGTTTATAATAAAATTGCCTTAAGCGCATCGCTCATCAGCTTCTGTCTCTTTTCCATAAACTCTTCAAAGTGCGCCAAATCATAAGCTACATCAGTAGGCAGATACTTAACATTATCACTGTTCTCAGGTACCTTAAGCCAGTCTTCTAAAGGAATAGCATTTTTGCTTTCATTTTCTCGACCCTCAAGCAATTGAAGATTTGCGAGTGTATTTCTTCTACGTCGCCATTCTTCTTTTTTCTCGTCATCAATTACCGTATTATCTGGCAACACAATATCATTAAGTTTTTTTCCTTCAAAGCCTGAATGAGGATGCATATGATCTTGATGAAACCCTTTCTGGCTGTACTTCAAATTTGGATACAGGAGTGACAATAGCATAAATGTATATGCACCAATCCCGTACGTATCAAATAACACATCAATCTCATCAGATGTATAGCGTAAGCTTCTATCGCCTGTAAAGCGCACATTTGATAAATAGTCCATTTTGAACGAAATATATGGCGAAATCTTAAGTGCTTCTCTAATATTGGTAAGAGCAGAATTAGTTGCTGCACCAAAGATCTGTTTAACTTGTGCCATTACAATGTATTTTCTTAATTCTGATTTACTGTCTGCGTCAAATGCACCGCCTTTAAATCTGTAGTAAACAATAGGTGTTACTGCAACATACGAAATTATGTTCTCAGAGTTAAATCCAAATCCATTTAACAAATCTACAGTATCTTTTACTGCGGTACGGATTGCTACCCAATTATCTTTTATTTTTAATACGCTATCCTTTTTGAAGGTCTCTACTTTTAAAGTTACAGACATATCTAAAAGATACAGGCAAGCACGCATTACAAAATCATTTGTGAATTTATATCCTTCTCCAATCTTATTTATTTCAGCTAGTAGCTTATCAATTTCGTCTCTGGCCTTATCCCAGTGAGAAACAATAGTTGAAAACAAAAGGTCGCTCTTAGATAAAACTGTTCCGCCGGAATTAACACGCACAAAGATGTCCAGCACGCTGTCAATCGAATCAGCGCTGACTTCAAAATAGTTTATTATCTCATCGCCGGTAAGTTTTGAATGCAGCAATGATATATTATCCATCGCCAGGTCATCATCCACCCATCCATTTTTAATGATGACTTCCTTTACGAGCTCTGACTGCGTATATTTTAGAATGTTTTTGACTAAATACCACAGTTTATCATCTTTTGGATTCTGAGCTTCAATAGCAGTAAGAAATATGAACTCATACGAAAGATCCTCATCAACAGTTTTCTTGCTGTGAAGGTTAAAATACAGCTCCTTCTTCGGAAAAGCATCATCATTCTTCCAACGCTTCATAGGCATCTTACGACCCATGCTTCCTTGTAATGCTATATAGAGCGATGTTAAACGCTGCTGGCCATCGAGGACCGCCCATATGCTTTCCTCATCATTTCCGACAGGAAAAGGCTGTGGCGCTGCAGGATTCTTATACATATCCCTTTCATGGAAGTCTTTTATAGACTCGTACATAGAGTACTCTTTGTTGTTTACAATTGACTTTCTCACCCTCCAGAAAAGGAATGTTCCTACAGGGTATCCAAGCATGATTGAATCCATCAGTCGTGTTATCTGATCATCATCCCAAACATATTTTCTTTGTATAGCCGGAAGGTAAATCTTGCGGCTATTTATATCTTCAATTACAGCTCTAATATTTTTCTTTTCATATGCCATAAACAGTTCTCCAATTTCTTTATTCTAAGATCTTTTTCTTTCCGCATTCGTTTCTAGTGTCTTGTTTCAATATAATTATTGTTTATTATACGTCTTTGGTCAAAATTTTTCCATAATTGTCATAAAGAAAGAGACTGAGTTTTATGGAACATTTCCCAAAACTTAGTCTCTTATTGCTCTATATATTAAAAAATAAAACTACAACAAATATATCTGAGTGAAATTAATTAATGCTTATCAAAATGTTTTAAAGCATCTTTAATCGCTTGCACCTTTTCAGGCATCTGATACTTCCGAAGCTGTTTCAATCCCTCTACTGCATTAGGAGCTTCGTACATTGGCAACCCCAAGTCCCTTTTTACTTCTGCAATATAAGGTGTTTGCACTTCAAACCCATATTTACTTTCTACATACTCTCTACATACTCTTTTATTATTTATAGGTTATTCTTTCTTGGTGTATATTCCTCAGCCTTTTCAGCAATCTTACCAACAGGGATTTTCCCGTCACCATCACCAAACTCCACATTTACGTTGATATGTGTGTCTGCATTTTTGTGGGAAAGAAGTACAACCGTTTCAACATGCACCGTCATCGGAAACTGATCCACCGCCGCCACATCCCTTACCTGAAACCCTCTGCTTTCCAAAAATTTTACATCTCTTGCCAGCGTAGCCGAATTACAGGAAACATACACAAGCCGTTTTGGGGCAATTTCCGCAATGGTATGCAAAAGTGTTTCGTCACACCCTTTCCTCGGCGGGTCAACAACGATCACATCGGCAGTAATCCCCTGCTCCCGGAATAATCGCGGGATCACCTCTTCTGCCGCTCCCACCTCAAAGGTTGCATTTGCAATTGCATTTCGTGCAGCATTCTGCCTTGCATCCTCAATGGCTTCCGGCACGATTTCCACACCGAAAACCTTCTTTGCTTTCCTTGCGAAAAATAAGGAGATGGTCCCGATTCCACAATACAAATCCAACACGGTTTCATCCCACTGCAATCCTGCCATTTCCACAGCCTTTTGATATAAAACCTCTGTCTGCGCAGGATTTATCTGGTAGAAGGACCGCGGAGAAATTGCAAAGGATATACCGTCGAGGGAATCCTCTATGGTGTCCTTCCCCCATAACGGAATCACCTTTTCCCCTAAAATAACATTGGTTTTCCCTTTATTTACATTTAAAACAATGGAGGCGACTCCATCAATTGTCTGTAGCCGTTCAACAAGCACCTCGCTATGGGGAAGCTTCTTACCGTTGATTACAATGCAGACCATGATCTCACCGCTATTTCTCCCAACTCTGGTCAAAATATGCCGCACCAATCCCTGATGTTTTTCTTCATCATAGGCAGAAATTTTAAACCCATCGAGAAATGCTCTTACGACGGCAACAATTTCGTCATTTACAGGATTTTGCAAAAAGCACACCGGTGTATCCACAATTCTATGGCTGCGTTTTGCGTAAAAACCGATTTCAGCCAATCCATCCCTTCCCATTCCCACAGGAAACTGGGCCTTATTCCGATACCGCCAAGGGTTCTCCATGCCATAAATGGGTACTTCCCCCACCTCCTGCAAACCGCCGATGCGTTCCAAGTCATCCTTCACTTTTCTTGCCTTATATGCAAGCTGTCCCGCATAGGACAGGTGCTGGAGCTGACAGCCACCGCAGGTTTTCGCCACCGGACAGGGGGGAACCACCCGATAGGGGGATTCCTTCACAATCTCCAAAAGCTTCCCATACCCATAACTTTTTTTCACTTTAAGTATCAAAACCTTTACAACTTCCTCGGGTAATGCGCCCTCTACAAAAACTGTAAATCCATCTATTCTGCCTATGCCTTCGCCATTGCTGCCCAATGCATCTATGGTCATTTCATACGTATTATTCTTCTCCACAGGAAGACTCATCTGCTTTTCCTCCAATAATTTTTGTTCCGGAATGGGTGCAAACCGTACCATTACAGATGCAATGCCTACAAGTCACAAAGCTTGCATTTGCTTTCCCCACACCGTAAAGAAGCATTTCCCGCATTGCCTTCATGGTCTGCCCCACTTCCTTACGCAGGCCCCTGGTATTTTTCACAACAAACATATAGTCCCGATACACCAGCTTACCAAATTTAGGCCGCACCTGATAAACATCCTCTAGAAGTAAAAAATAGGCCGCCAATTGCAGCAAATCTCCTCTATGGGGCAGTGCCTCCTCACCAATGCTACCGCTTTTTAACTCCACAGGTACAATGGCCTTGCCGAATCTTTTTTTATAAATATAATCCGGTTTCCCCTGCAATGCATATGCCTCCGAATGCAGCAGCTTCCCGAAGCCCTCTTGTTTTGCTCCGCTTTGCTTCTGATCCGCATAAAGCAAGGAATACCCAAACATACGAGCAGAGGCAGGCAATTTTTTCATTGTACCCCGGCATCCACGCAGTAAAATCAGAAGAAGCAAAAGCAACAACAGCAGCAACAACGATGCATCTGTCCACGAAAAATTTTCTATTATTTTATCCATTCATACCACTTTTCAGCCAGAAATACACAGCCGCCAAGGCAAGAATCAAAAGCAGCAAGCAAATTTTCCAGGCCAAGCCTATCAAACGACGCTTTGCATAGTCCCCCTTGTGGTATTCCAAACCTCTTGCAAAGTTGGACATGGCACTGCTTTCCAAGCCAAGGGCTTCATTCCGCTCCTGATGCAGCCTGCGCAATTCCTTCCTGCCATACAGCTTTTCATAATACCACTGGTAGGGGCAATAGGTATACTTATTGATCTCATGGGCTGAAATTGTTTTTCTTTCCATAGCTGTTCCCTCTTATTTATAATCCGAACGACGAATATTTCTTTGCAGCATCCGGTTGAAGCCTGCCCAATTGCCTTGGGTATTATCCGCCGCCAACATCTCTTCTATCATCTTCGTCTTTGCATCCATATTGTCAGCGCAATGCAAAATAAATGCCTCTATGGTTTCAGGCACCTTCGGCGAGCCATATTCAAGCTCCCCATGGTGAGAAAGTATACAGTGTTTCAGCAGGGATTCCAACTGCTTTGGGAATCCGCTGATTTTTGCCGCAGTATCTTTAATCAATTCCGCACCGATAAAAATATGCCCCAAAAGCTGACCGTCATCGGTATAATCATTTTCCGGGAAATCCGAAAGCTCTATGATTTTTCCCGCATCATGCAGCATAGCAGAAGCAATTAAAATATCCCGATCCACAAACTGATACCGATCCGCCATAAAATCGCAAATCTGCGTCACAGACAGGGTATGCTCTACCAAGCCGCCGCGAAAGCTATGATGCATACTTTTCGCCGCCGAATGAAACTTAAACTCCTTGCTGATCAACGGATGGTGCAAAAATATTTCCTCCAGCAACGCCTTAATATAAGGGCTTTCAATGGTTTTAATAAAATCCAGCAGCTGCTGAAACATTTCATCAATATTTTTATCCGTTGAAGGAATATAATCCGCCGGGTCATACTCCCCTTCCATACTGCGCCGAATCCGCTTGATATTTAACTGCAAATCATTATTAAAAACAGTCACCGAACCGTCCACTTTAATAAAATCATTCTCGGCAAAGCTTTGAATATCCTTATTCATATCCCAAACCTTTGCATCCACCATACCTGTTTTATCCTGCAATTTAAGGGATAGATATGTTTTTCCATTCCTCGATTTCAGGCTTTGTCTGTTTTTACACAGATAATGCCCCATCACGCTTTCGCCTTCCCTTAATTCATTGATAAATTTCATGAATATCCTCCACTTCTAAACTACGATTCTAATTGGTTTCTATTATACACCATATAAAAACCCGATGCCATAAGAAACCATCTTTTTTTCAAGAAGCGGGAACCTTTTCCAGAAACACTCCGTCAAACAAAATGAATATTTTCTCTTCACATTTCTGCAAAAAATGATACACTATATCAAAAAGGAGGTTTTAAAATGAAGAAAAAATTAATTTCTATGCTGCTTGCCTGTGTCATGGTGATGGGATTTTCTCCCGTTGCCGCCTTTGCCGCAGATACGGAGATTGATCTGATGATGATGGATTTTCGTGAAGTTACAACAGATCAGCAGGGGGATACCTGGGATTGGGATGCAGACGACAAAATATTGACGCTGAACAATTTTCAAGGCGTAGTCAATATGGGGGTGCGGGAAAAAAGCTCCGCCATTCTTCTGCCCAAAGACAGTATGCTTTTATTGGAAGGCAAAGAAAACAAAATCACCACAAACGCTTACCAATGCAATGGTATTTACAGCGATGGAGACTTAATCATCAGCGGTGACGGTAAGCTGGAAATTAACATTGAAAGCTCCAGCGCCAGCAGTATTTATGTAAACAATGGTGTTTTAACCATTGATGACGAAGCAGAAATTAATGTGGACGTTCCCAGGTTTGCAATTTATATTTACGACTTAAAGTCCAAGCAGACTGCCGTATCCATAAAGGATAAAGCGAAGCTGACCTTCCCTACCGACTTAGGTGAAGATGCTGTTTTTGTGATCACCAAAAGCGGCGTTGACCCCGACAGCATTGCCTTTGATTATGAAGAAGGCTATGATGAATTTGACGATGTGATTGTCCTTTCAAAGGCATCTGCAAAACCCGAACAGCCTGAGGAACAGCCCGAAGAACAACCCGAAGAACAGCCGGAAGAGCAGCCGGAAGAAACCCCCGAAAATACCTATCTCATTTCCATTGGAAGCAAGGAAATAAAAAAGAACGGCGAAGCTGCTTATACCGCAGATGTAACCCCTTATATAAACGACGGTTACACCATGCTGCCTTTAAGGGCTTTGTTGGTGCTTTCCGACCCCAACGTGGATATAAAGTGGGATTCCCCTGCAAAAACAGCAGAAATTACGTATAACGGAAAAACCTTTACTATTGTTGCAAACCAAGAAACCATGACAAAAGGGAATGAAAGCATTTCCCTTGCTACAGCAGCAGAAATTCAAGAGGAGCGGCTTTTTGTTTCTTTAAGAGATTGGATGAAGATTATGGAAATCCCCGACACACAAGTTTCATGGGATGCTGAAACAAAAACAGTTACACTGAAAAACTAAGGGCATTTATACATAGTAGAAACAGCAACAACTAAAAAAATAGTAGATGGGTATCGCCAAAATGGCACCCATCTACTTTATTTTTTTAAGCCTTTTACAATTTCATGAATGTTCATAATTTGTTTTTCATCCAAAAACTTCAAATCCCTAATCAATGCATTAATCATGCTTGGATTAGTGGTTCCATCCTCAAAGAAATCCTTTGGTGTTATTCCAAAATATTCACAGATATAGAAAAATACTTGCATAGATGGAAAGGATTTGCCATTTTCTATTTTATTAATATAGCTTTCGCTTTGTCCCAAGGACAAACTCATATCTCTAGCAGATACTCCTCGTGCGGTTCTAAGCTGGGTAATTCGCCTGCTAAACATTTCCTCATACATCTTTTTCACCACCTATAAGAGTAATTGTACTCTATAGATTATCTTTTTTAGGGAAATATACTATTCATATCTATTGACACAGGGAATTATATTATATAAAATATGAATCATGTGTAATCAAATTATATTATACTAGAGAGGTGTAATTATCATGAACATGAGAAGCATTTATCGTAAAATTGCCAAAGAACAAGGTATCACTGTGGAAGAAGTAAAACGTCAGATGCAAGCCGCCATCGACGATGCCTATCTAAAATCAAACAAAGCAGAAGGGGTATCCCATTTTCAAAAAAGTATTCCCTATCAAGGCCAAATTCCCACAACGGAGGAATTCATCGCGTCCATTGCGGATAAAATTCTTCTGCAAAAAAAGGGGAATAAACCACAATAAATCGCCTTTTACACAGAGAAATACCGCCAGAAGCTCTGACGGTATCTCTCAAACGAAATTATACATTTAGGGAATTTTATCTTCAACGGCCATAGGCCTTTGAATTCTTTTATTCTTCGCCTTGCATTGCATCATAGCCGGTTTCGCCGGTTCTGATTTTAATAACATCCTCTACGTTGTAGATAAAGATTTTTCCATCGCCGATATTGCCGGTATAAAGGGCATTTTTCGCCGCTTCCACAACCAGCTCTACAGGAACCTTGGATACAACGATTTCAACCTGAATTTTCGGCAAAAGGTTGATTTCCACAGGTACCCCACGATAGTAATGACTGCTGCCCTTCTGCAAGCCACAGCCAACCACCTGAATTACCGTCATGCCGGTTACCTCAATGGCATTCATGGCACGCTTTAATTCATCAAACTTACTCTGGCGGGTAATAATTGTAACCTTGGTAATTTTAGGTTTCCCGGAACCACTTTCTGTAACACTATATTGTACCGGAACAGCCGCATCCATAGGTACGGAAAGCTTTTCTTCCACCAGATCACCGGAAGGGGCACTGCCGGCCAAGCCACCGTAAGCATTTGTCACTGGCATAAAGTCTGCATAGCTGCTTGCCAGACCATGCTCGCTGATGTCAAGCCCTTCAATTTCTTCTGCGGGAGATACACGAAGTCCGTTTGTCTTTTTAATGATTGCAAATACAAGATACATGGTTACGACAGTCCATACCGCAATGGCCACAACCCCCACTAGCTGGGTCATGAACTGGCTGATGCCGCCGCCATAGAATAAGCCTTTGCCGATGCCGTCGCCTTCATAAATATTAAATAAACCCACTGCCAATGTGCCCCAAACACCGTTTACGCCATGCACTGCAATTGCACCAACGGGATCATCAATATGTAATTTCATATCTAACACTTCAACGGCAATAACCACCAAGAAGCCGGCAACAATACCAATGACGATGGCACCGAAAACATCCACATTGGCACACCCTGCGGTGATCCCTACCAAGCCTGCTAAGGAACCGTTTAATGTCATGGAAACATCGGGCTTTCCGCTTTTCATCCAAGTGAAAAGCATAGTGGTTACAGTTGCAAAACCGGTGGCTACGGTTGTGGTTGCAAAAATCTGAGCAAGCTGACCAACCTCTGTTGCTGCCGCACCGTTAAAGCCATACCAGCCAAACCACAAAATGAATACACCCAACGCACCTAATGTAAGGGAATGGCCGGGAATGGCATTTACTTCAACCTTGCCATCCTTCCCTTTTGTATACTTACCAATTCTTGCACCAAGCATTTTTGCGCCGATCAAAGAAGTAATCCCACCAACCATGTGAATGGCGGAAGAGCCTGCAAAATCCACATAGCCCATTTGATACAGCCAACCGCTTCCATTCCAAACCCAGCCTGCCTCAATGGGATAAATCAGACAGCTGATAACAGCACTATAAATCAAGTAAGTGCTGAACTTCGTTCTTTCAGCCATGGCCCCGGAAACAATTGTGGCAGCCGTGGCACAGAAAACCAGGTTAAAAACGAAGGACGACCAAGGAAAATTTGCAAAATCTGTAAAAAGATTTAAATTAGGAATACCAATTAGTCCAAATAACGTATCCTCGGCCATCATCAGATTAAATCCGATCAACAAAAATACCACAGTACCAATACAAAAATCCATTAGATTTTTCATGATGATATTTCCGGCATTCTTTGCTCTGGTGAATCCTGTTTCTACCATAGCAAATCCTGCCTGCATGAAAAATACCAATACGGCTCCTATCAGAAACCAAATGCCAAATAAATCGGATGATGCCTGTTCAAATAATTCTACTGCCCCCATACACACTACCTCCTTCTTAATGAACAAAAAGGCACCAGGAGAACATCTCCCAGCGCCTTCGCTTTACTTAAGGCAGTTTAACACCAGAAAAAACGATTGTCAATACTATTTTTAATATTTTTTGGTTTGTTTTAATAGTTTTCATTCGTATTTTTTGTGCACAATGAACTAAATTTTATTGCAATATGAGAATTTTAGTTTTTTTATAAATTGTAATTTTTGAATAGTATAATTCATATTTTGCATAGAAAAAATTATAAATATGAATAGGATTCTTTGTGCTGCGTACTTTTGTCTTTTCAATTTGTCAAAAAAACAGTGAGGAAATGTATACATTATACATAAATTTGATAGACCCTCCATTCCCTCTCCTCTGCTTTCATGGCACCGCACTAAAAATAAATCCAGTCAAAAAATTTATCATTTCCATAAATTTTTTTAATTTTTCAAAGCAAGCCCGCAGGAAAATTTTTCTAAAATATCCTCTCTCCATCAAAACCGAACAGAAAATGACGATATTTGCAAGGTATATTTTGACCCATTCAAGGGGAGATTTTTAATAGCTTCAACTGAAATGGATTGCCATTTCTGTTGCCAAATTGCTTGATAGGAGTTGGCATAATGGGTTATTATGGAAAAGTAGAAATCAGCGGTATTAACACCTCAAATTTACCCACCTTAAGCGGGGCTGAGGCAAGAGAGCTTTTTGTGAAATTTAAAGGGGGGGACGAGTCCGCCCGGGAAAAACTGATTGAAGGAAATTTAAGGCTTGTTTTAAGCATTATTAAAAGATTTGAAAATAGAAACGAAAATATGGATGATTTATTTCAAGTTGGCGTGGTGGGTTTGATCAAGGCCATCGACAATTTCGATATTACCATGCAGGTAATGCCCTCCACCTATTGCTGCCCCATGATTATTGGTGAAATCAGACGGTACCTGCGGGATAATAATTCCATCCGCGTCAGCCGTTCCTTGCGGGATATGGCATATAAAGCCCTGCAGGCGAAAGAGCGCTTGATGGCAGAGCGGGAAAAGGAGCCTACCATTGACGAAATTGCCAAGGAAATGGGGGTTTCCAGAGAAAGCGTTGTGACGGCCATGGATGCCATACAAGACCCCGTGTCTCTTTACGAACCGGTTTATCACGATGGGGGAGACACTCTTTTTGTAATGGACCAAGTGAGTGATGAAAAAAACGGCGACAAGCTGTGGCTGGAAAATTTATCCCTCAGCGAAGCAATGCATCATCTGTCGGAGCGGGAAAAGAAAATTGTAACCCTGCGTTTTTTTGAGGGCAAGACACAAACAGAGGTCAGCACCGAAATCGGCATTAGTCAGGCGCAGGTAAGCCGCTTGGAAAAAAGCGCATTAAAGCATATGCAAAAATATGTATAATTCCATGGACATTGCCGCCAAAATCATGTAAAATGTAAAGCGATAGCAGTCTGGGTTTTCGGTTTCTATGGAGTCGGCACAAGCCCATTGATTTTATGCTATACATTGCATCGTATATTATATAGAAAGCATAAAAACCGGCTTTTCTATGACATGGATTTTAGGAGGAATAGCATATGAAAATTTATGTGGAAGATACGGCGGCAGTTTTCATTGATTTTCAAGAAAAATTGGTACCTGTGATCGACGGAAATGCGCAAATTTTGAAAAAAGCAGCAATATTGGCCCAGGGGCTGAAGGAGCTTGCAGTACCCTTTACCGTTTCTCAGCAATACACAAAGGGCTTGGGAGAAACCGTTCCCGAGCTTGCAAGCGCAATTGATTCTTTTCGCTATTTAGAGAAAACCACCTTTAGCTGCCTTCAGTGTGATGAAATTGCAGCTTGGGTGAAAGAGCAAGGCAAAAAAAATATTCTGGTTTGCGGTGTTGAAGCACATATTTGTGTTTTGCAAACAGTGGTTGATCTTTTAGAAGAAGGCTACCGTGTATTTGTTGTTGCTGACTGCGTGGGTTCCAGAGTTCCTTTTGATAAACAAATCGGCTTGGAGCGCATGAAGGCGGAAGGCGCCCTCCTCACAACCTGTGAGGCAGCCTTGTTTGAATTGACAGGGGGTGCAAAATCACCTCACTTTAAGGCAATTTCTAAATTAGTAAAATAAAAAGCTATGGCACAAAACAAAAGGCGGCCGGGCAAGGGCCTTGGCCGCTTTTTTTACAGGCTTATCTGTGTTATTTTTCTTTGAAACGAATGTACCCTTTTTTGTTGGCGATAAATAAAAAGCTGCAAGAGGGTATGCCGGAAATAATCCCCTACTTTCCTCACCGGTTTTATATATTGTAAAATTATTTCTTCCGTTCCATGGGCGGAGGTATCTTTTTTTGTCAAAAATATGATAAATCTAAATTAAATTTATTTTAAATTTCAAATAAGGTTAGCCCTGTATGCTCTATACAGGCTCAATTAACGGAGGTATAACATGAAGGCAGTGGAACACTTGAAAACAATTACACACCATAGAAGTCTGGTTAGACAGTACTGTTTTCGAGTTGGGCTTTATTGGCAGGGGATCACCCATGATTTATCTAAATATTCGCCTACGGAATTTCTTGTGGGGGCGAAATATTTTCAAGGGGACCGTAGCCCAAACAACGCAGAGCGGGAGAAAAAGGGATATTCCAGCTCATGGCTGCACCATAAAGGCAGAAACAAACACCACTTTGAATATTGGATTGACTATAATAAGGATAAGGATACCCTGTTGGCAGGCATGAAAATGCCCGTTCGTTTTGTGGCGGAAATGTTTATAGACCGCATCGCCGCTTGCAAAACATATCAAAAAGGCGCATACACCGATGCCAGCCCCTGGGAATATCACTCAAAAAGCAGACTTGTGCATGAAATTATGCATAAGGATTCCTTAAAGCTGTTGGAGCATTTTTTGAAAATGCTGGCGGAACAGGGGGAAGGAGCTACCTTGGCATATGTAAAAAGATATCTGAAATACGAAAGAAAGTGCGCTCTGAAGGCATGGATCAAAAGGTATCTTAGCGGGAGGAAGGTATAAAGGCAACACTCCATTGACGCACAGAACAGAGAGAAAAAGACACTTTACCCAGACAATTGGCATAAAAAAGGATGGCGTAAACATTGCTTTCTATGCAGGGGCGTGGTGGTTTTTTCTCACAGAAGAAGGGAATCGGGAAAACCCATAGATACTGAGTATAAAGGACTTTTTATAAAAACAAGCTACCTGCAAAAAAGCTGTATGCAGGCAGTGAACTACATATATTTTGAACAATTTGAGAATACCCGTCTGCGGGTGAGAATTCCATACGGCAGTTTGTTTCCTAAAAATGGGCTGATACGAAAGCATCTTTGGGCATCCCCACAGCCTCCAGATTTATAGGATGGCAAAATATATAGAGGCAGCACCCTTTTCCCCGTCCCTGCTGCATATATCATCTAAAGTTCACAAAAAACTAGCTTAAAATTCATAAAGTTGCACAAAATGTTAAAAGCAGTGAAAAGTTAATTGCAGCCATACAGGTGTTATGTTATGATTACTGTGGCAAATTTCGACACAGCTAATACAAGCTATTTTTAAACGGAGGAAAAAATGGATTACGCTACTATAATCATCCCATTTATTGGTGGGCTGGCCATGTTTATCTTTGGCATGAATTACATGGCTCAAGGTTTACAAAACGCCGCCGGAACAAAAATGAAATCAATCCTTGAAGCATTGACACAAAACAAGCTGATGGGAATTGCCCTAGGCTCCTTAGTGACGGCCATTGTACAGAGCTCATCCGCAACAACCGTTATGGTAGTCGGCTTTGTAAATGCAGGCTTGATGAACCTTACACAGGCAATGAGCGTTATTATGGGTGCCAACATCGGTACCACCGTAACAGGCTGGTTAGTTTCCAGCTCTGAATGGGCGAAAATGTTCAGCCCCTCCACCATGGCTCCTCTGGCTGTCATGATCGGTGTGATCCTTCAGATTACCGGTAAAAAAATGAAGCATAGAGAAATTGCTTCCATTATTATTGGCTTTGGTATTCTATTCATCGGGATGCAAACAATGTCTGATAGTGTATCCCCCCTTAGTAAATCTCAAGTTTTTAAAGATGCTTTTATTACATTAGGACAAAACCCCATGCTGGGTATTTTAGTAGGTGCCGGTGTTACCGCAATCATTCAAAGCTCCTCTGCTTCTCAGGGGATTTTGCTCTCTTTGGCGGCAACAGGGTTAGTGCCCATGAATGCGGCGGTTTTTATTATCATGGGTCAAAATATCGGTACCTGTGTTACTGCTTTGATCAGCGGTATCGGCGCCGGAAAAAATGCAAAATGTGTAGGGTATATGCACCTTATGTTTAATATTATTGGTACCATTATATTCAGTATTATTGCAATGATTTATTTCTTTTCGATACATCCCGAGGCAGGCTTGGGCATGATTACACAAACACGAATCAGCGCAATTCACACTGCGTTTAATATTGGCACAACCCTCCTAATTTTCCCTTTCTCCGGTTGGATTATCCGTGTTGCAATGAAACTAAATGGTGTTACCGAAAATACGGACAGGGATCAGGGGCAGCTTCTTCATTTGGATAAGCGTATGCTGCAAACGCCAAGCCTTGCGGTGGAGGGTGCCAAGCAGGAAACCATTCGTTTGGGGAAAATGGCACGGAAAAATTTAGGCTGCTCCTTAGAGGCCCTTCGTGACTGTTCCGCCGAAAGGATTGAAGAGATAAAACAGCGGGAAAGCATGATTGATAGGGTCTGTGACGGCATTTCCGAATATCTGATTAAGCTTTGTACCTTGCAAATCAGCGACAAAGAAAACCAAATGGTAACTTCTCTGCTGAATACCATCAGCGATATGGAGCGTGTTGGCGATCATGCGGAAAATATTATAGAATTGGCCGCAGAAATGAAGCACGAGGATTTAACCTTCAGCAATACTGCCATGGAGGATTTAAATGAGATGATTTATGCCGCTCTTTCCAGCTATGACAATGCCCTAAAAGCTCTGGAAAACGACGACATTGCTTCAGCGGCAAAAACAGCGGTTTTTGAGGAACAAGTGGATGCATTGGAAAAACGTCTGCGTGCCGGCCATATCGACAGATTATCTAATGCAGAGTGCAACGTAAATGCAGGGATTCATTACCTGGAAGTCCTTGCAAATCTGGAGCGTGTATCTGACCATGCAATGAATATTTCACAGGTTGTTTTAAATGAACATCGGTATAATAAAAATATAAATGAAGACAACGTAGTGCTGGTATAAACAAAAAAGCCCAACTGGGCTTTTTTTGTTTGGATTTCACTAGGAAACTCCCTGGCTGGTTCTATTCTTCAGAAGGCGGCAAAGGCTTTATAAATGGTACGAATGGCCTCTTCCATATCCTGTTCCGCCACCCCTACCCAGGTACTTAATTCACTGCAGCCTTGGTTGATCATTACTACCTCAATGCCTTGGCAGTGCAATGCTTGGTAAATCCGGTTGACCGCCGATTTATTATGCACAATGCCATAGCCCACAAGAACAATACCGGCAATCCCCGGCTGTAATGATATGGTAAAGGAAAGTCCCGCCTTTTGCAGTTCCCCCGTAAATGATTTTTCCGCCGCCGCAAACCCGAAGGTATCCACAAGCAAACAAACCGTCTTCATAGCTGAGGGCAGGTATTGAAATTTAAAGCCGCAAGCTTCCGCCGCCTGCAGCACTTCCTGAACAAATTTGGGGGCCTTTTCCCCGCCATGCTCCTCCAAAACCAAAAGGGTAAAGCCTTTTTTCCCCGAAAGCCCCGCAAAAATGGCAAAATCCGCCCGATGCAATGCAGTGCCGGTAATCATGGTTCCCTCATGCTCCGGAAAATTGGTATTGCAAATATTTGTGGGAATGCCCGCACAGCTGACGGGAAATACGCAATCCTCATGAAGCACCGTGGCTCCGGCACTGCAAAGCTCATGCATTTCTTGGTATGTAATATGGCGGATGGGGCGAGGGTTTGCCACAATACGGGGATCGGCCATGAAAAACCCGGAAACATCCGTCCAGTTTTCATATAGCTCCGCCCTTGCTCCCCGGGCAACAATGGCACCGGTAATGTCACTGCCGCCCCTTGAGAAAACACGAATGCTCCCGTCGGGGCCGCTTCCGTAAAATCCGGGTATCACAACCCTTTCCATTTCCTCCAGCCTTTTCCCCAGTACGCAATTGGTTTTTTCACTGTCGAATTCCCCTCGGGCATCAAAAAAAATCACCTCCGCAGCATCCAGAAATGTATAGTCCAAGTAATTGGCCAATAATAGACCGTTCAAAAACTCTCCTCGGCTTGCGCAATAATCCGACGAAGCACCCGCCTCTATTTTTTGCTGAATTTCTTCAAAATACGGCCCAAGATCTATGGTGAGGGAAAGGGCATTTGCAATTCCATCATACCGCTTACGCACCTCCTCAAAGGTTTCAAGAAAGGATTTCCCCGTTTTCCGTTGGGCATGACAGCGATACAAAAGATCCGTTACCTTTTCATCCAGATCGAAACGGCGCCCCGGCGCACTGGGCACCACAAGGGTTCTGCGGCTGTCTGCAAAAACAATATCCCGTACCTTTTGAAACTGTGCTGCATCCGCAAGCGAGCTGCCGCCAAATTTTGCTGCTATCATTTTGAATTTCCCCCTTACAAAGCGGCAGAGCACCCTTCTTCTGCCCAGCATACGCAGAAGGACACTTGGCCGCCCTTTTACAACGAAACTGTAAAGCCCCTTTGTCTATCAATAAAGTTTTTTATCATTTTACTTGTTATACACGGAATTTTCAATGTTTTTTTTAAATCTGGCTATATGAAAAATCAATCCCTCAGAAAAATTTTGATTGTAAACCCTTGGTTTATTTTAGGACAATCTGCCTTTAAAATCCTCATAGCCAAAGGAACGGATTTTTTTTATGTTTCCCTCTCTGGGAAGCAATGCAATGTCCGGAAGGCGCATTCCATTAAAGGTATTGTTTTTTACCATGGAATAAATTGCCATATCATGAAAAATCAGTTTATCTCCAACGGCAAGGGGTTGGTCAAAGGAATACTCCCCGATCACATCCCCCGCCAGACAGGTTGCCCCCGCCAAACGATAGACATACGGCTTTTCCTCAGAGGTGCCGCTTTGCCACAACGGCGGACGATAGGGCATTTCAATGACATCCGGCATATGGCAGGCAGCGGAGGCATCCAAAAGGGCAATCTCTATACCGTTTTCCACAATATCCAACACCGAGGCCACCAAATAGCCTGCATTGAGGGCTACCGCTTCCCCCGGCTCCAAGTAAACGGCAGCATTATATTTTTCTCTGAATTTTCGGATGCACTGTATGAGGGCTTCTTTATCATAATCCTCTCGGGTGATATGATGCCCGCCGCCAAAATTAACCCACTTCATATGAGGAAGAAATTCACCAAACTTCTCCTCCACCGCTTCCACTGTTTCCAGTAAGGCATCGCTGTTTTGTTCACATAATGTGTGAAAATGCAGGCCTTCAATGCCTTCCAAAAGCTCCGGCCTAAAATTTGCTTTTGTTACACCGAGGCGAGAGCCCACAGCGCAAGGATCATAAATGCCGTGTTCTTGGGTTGAGTGCTGGGGATTGATGCGGATGCCGCAGCTTGTTCCAGCCTTCAGCGCCTTTTCCTTATATCTCTTCCATTGGGAAAAGGAATTAAAGGTAATATGATCGCAAATTTTTACAATCTCATCAAATTCCTGTTCAATATATGCCGATGAAAAAACATGGGTTTCCTTCCCCATTTCTTCATACCCAAGTTTGACCTCAAACAGACCGCTGGCCGTTGTTCCGTCAAGATATTCCCCGATGAGGGGATATACGGCAAACATGGAAAACGCCTTTTGCGCCAGCAGTATTTTACAGCCGGCCCTTACAGAAACCGCCCGCAAAATCTCCAAATTTTTTATAAGGCGCAGCTCGTCCACCACATAACATGGTGTTTCCACCCCATATACTCTCCCATCCATTAGTCCACCAAGGTTGGATTAAAATCCTCATTCCAAGGCAATCCCCATTTGTTTAATGCTTCCATAAATGGATCAGGATCAATTTCCTCCATATTCCAAACACCGGGCTTGTTCCATGTTCCGTTCATCACAAGCATGGCTCCAATCATGGCCGGCACGCCGGTGGTATAGGAAACCGCCTGACTGCCTACCTCTTTATAACACTCCTGATGGTCACAAATATTATACAAATAATATGTTTTTTCCTTGCCATCCTTCATGCCTTGGAAAATGCATCCGATATTTGTTTTCCCTACGGTACGGGGGCCGAGGCTTGCAGGATCGGGCAATACAGCCTTCAAAAACTGCAGGGGCACAATCTGCTTCCCTTCAAATTCGATGGGCTCAATAGAGGTCATCCCTACATTTTTCAAGCACTTCAAATGAGTCAAATAGCTTTGTCCAAAGGTCATGAAGAAACGAATGCGGCGAATGCCCTTTATATTTAAGCCTAAGCTTTCCAGCTCCTCATGATGCAGAAGATACATATCCTTTTGCCCCACCTCTGCAAAATCATAGGTGCGCTTGATTTCCATAGGCTCTGTTTCTACCCACTTGCCGTTTTCCCAATAGCTGCCGTTGGCAGTTACTTCTCTGATATTGATTTCGGGGTTAAAGTTTGTTGCAAAGGGGTAGCCATGGTCTCCGCCGTTACAATCCAAAATATCAATATAGTTGATTTCATCAAAATGATGCTTTTGGGCATATGCCGAGAAAACACCGGTTACGCCGGGGTCAAAGCCGCTTCCCAACAGGGCGCAGATGCCTGCCTCTTTAAATTTTTCACGGTATTCCCACTGCCATTTATACTCAAACTTAGCGGTATCCAAGGGTTCATAATTGGCAGTATCCACATAATGCGTTTTTGTTGCCAGACAAGCCTCCATAATGGTCAAGTCCTGATAGGGCAAAGCAAGATTTAATACTACATTGGGCTGATATTCCTGAATCAAGGCAACCAAATCCGCCACGTTATCCGCATCCACCTGGGCAGTTTGAATTTTTGTTTTTGTGGCACCCTCAAGCTTTGCCTTCAACGCATCACATTTGGATTTTGTGCGGCTGGCAATCATAATTTCCTCAAAAACTTCGCTGTTTTGGCAGCATTTGTGCACTGCAACGCCGGCAACGCCTCCGCAGCCGATAATCATACATTTTCCCATGTTGTTTTCTCCTTTACTTTGTAATTTGCAATAGAATCTCTCGTGTTATTTTACAAGCCGCCGCCGTTGAACTTCCGCTTTGGTCATAATGGGGAGAAAGCTCGTTGATATCGCAGCCTACAATGTTTAACTGATGCAACTGCAATACGGCTTTCAATAATTCGTGAAAGGAAATGCCTCCCGCTTCCGGGGTGCCCGTTCCGCAGAATATGGACGGGTCTAAAACATCCAAATCCAGCGTAAAATAAATAGGTTTTCCTTTTAGCTTTTCTACGGTTTCCGAAAACCCCCTAAGGTCAAATTTATGCAAAAAGGTATGCTCCTTGGCAAACTCAAATTCATATTTTTCTCCACTGCGTATACCAAACTGATGGATTCTCCCATCTCCTACAATGTTCCATACCTGCCGAAGCACCGTTGCGTGGGAAAGGGGTTCCCCCAAATACTCCGTTCTAAGGTCGGTATGGGCATCCAAATGAACGACGTGTACATCGGGGTATTTTCGGGCCACCGCCCGCAGAGCACCCAAGGTAATCAAATGCTCTCCGCCAAGCATGACAAACCGCTTTCCATCGGCAAGAATTTTCTCCGTATAGCCCTTAATGCTTTCTAAAACTTTTGGCACATTCCCGAAGGGCAGCTCCAAATCGCCGCCGTCAAAAATTTTATGCTCGGTTAAATCTCCACCGCAATAGGGGGAGTAAGTCTCTATACCGAAGGATTCATTGCGGATTGCTCCGGGGCCAAAGCGAGTGCCGGGGCGAAAGGAGGCCGTACCGTCAAAGGGGACGCCAAACAGCACAAGCTCCGCCTCCTCATAAGCGGCATCGCAGGCCAAAAAAGTCTGTATATTTTTATTCATCCGACAAAAGCTCCTTTACATAAGTGGGCAGGGCAAATGCACCATGGTGCAGCTCCGTGTTATAATACTTTGTTTTTATACCCAACGCATTCCATTTTTCCGCCCCTGTATCCTCCAGTGGATACAGGGTTTTTGAAGCAAGCCCAAACAGCCAATGCCCCGAAGGATAGGTGGGGATATGTGCCTGATAAACAAAGCTGATCGGAAATACATGGGAAATGCGTTTGTGGGCAGATTTCATTGCCTTGGCATCCTCTTGGTAAAAGGGGCTTTCATGCTGATTGATCAGAATCCCTTTCTCCGAAAGGGCGCGGTAACAGTTTCCATAAAATTCCTTGGTAAACAGCACCTCTCCGGGGCCAAAGGGGTCCGTAGAATCCACAATAATCAAGTCATATGTCTGCTCTGTGTGGCGCACAAATTTCAGCCCGTCTTGAAAATGCAAGGCTACCCGTGGATCGTCAAAGCCGCAGGCCGTTTGGGGTAAAAATTCCTTGCAAACCCCAACCACTCGTTCATCAATTTCTACCACGTCAATTTTCTCTATACCGCTGTACTTGCCCAGCTCCCGCAAAACGCCGCCGTCTCCGGCGCCGATGACCAACACCTTTTTGGCCTCCGGATTTACCGCCATGGCGGGATGGGTCATCATCTCATGATAAATAAATTCATCCCGCTGGGTCAGCATCATAATGCCATCCAGTGTCAAAAACCTGCCGAACTCGGGGGAATCAAACACCGAAATTTTTTGATACTCACTAACCTCATGATGCAGCTGGGTTGAAACCTTCAGAGAAAACTTTACATTTGGCGTATGATATTCGCTGTACCACAAATCATCCATTTTCTTCTCCTTTCCATACATTCAGCCGGCTGATATCCATACTTTCCGGCCCTGTAAGCACACAGCCCTTTTCCTTGGCATATTGGATATATGCAATATTCTGGGTGTTCATTCGCTCTCCCGGTGCAAGCAGGGGAATCCCCGGCGGATAACACATAACAAACTCCGCACACACCCTGCCCTCGCACTCTGCCAACGGCAGGCTGACCTTCTCCCCATAAAATGCTTCTTGAGGGGAAATCACCACCGTGGGGGTAATATAGGCTAAATCCAGCGCCGCCTTACTTTCTTTTTTATAAATGCGCCGAATTTCTCCCAGTGCACTGATTAACCGCTCTATATTTTTGTTTTTATCTCCTACGGAAATATAGGCCAGAATGTTTCCCAAATCTCCGAATTCAATTTGAATATCATATTCATCCCGCAGCAAATCGTAAACCTCAATGCCCGCAAGCCCTAAGCCCAGTGTATTGACTGACAGCTTTGTGGTGTCAAAATCAAACACGCTGTTCCCGTTGATCAGATCGTTGGCATAGGCATAATAATCGCCGATGGCGTTTATCTCCTCCCTTGCGTAGCCAGCAAATTTCTTCACCTTTTCAAAGGTTTCCATACCCCATAATGCAAGGTTTCGTCTGGAAATATCCAAGCTGGAAAGCAGCAGATACGAGCCGCTGGTGGTTTGGGTAAGATTTATGATTTTTCTTACATCATTGGGATTCACTCCTCCTCCGCAAAGCAAGAGAGCGCTTTGTGTGAGAGAGCCTCCCGACTTATGCATACTGACCGCCGCCAAATCCGCCCCTGCTGCCATGGCGGAAAGGGGCATATCCTTTCCGAAATAAAAATGTGTGCCATGGGCTTCATCCGCAAGAACGCGCAAGCCCTTTTCGTGGGCAATGCGGGTGATTTGCTTGATGTCAGAGCAAATGCCATAGTAGGTGGGATTATTGACCAAAATTGCCTTCGCCCGGGGGTGGGCTTCCATGGTTGTTTTTACCTCATCCACAGACATCCCTAAGGCTATGCCCAGCTTTTTATCCATTTGGGGGTTAATGTATACAGGGGTGGCGCCGCAAAGCACCAAGGCATTGATAACGCTTTGATGCACATTGCGGGGCAGAATAATTTCCTCCCCCCGTTGCACACTGGCAAGAATCATTGCCTGCACCGCCGAGGTTGTCCCTCCCACCATAAAAAAGGCATAGGCTGCGCCAAAGGCTTCTGCAGCAAGCTCCTCCGCTTCCTTGATGACACTTGTGGGATGACAAAGATTATCCAAGGGCTTCATAGAATTTACGTCCACAGAAAGGCACCGCTCCCCCAGAAATTCCGTCAACTGGGGATTGCCCTTCCCATGCTTATGCCCGGGCACATCAAAGGGCACCAAGCGCCCATGGCGCATTTTTTCCAACGCCTCCATCAGAGGCATTCTGCTTTGATCCTTCAACCCTTCACCCCCCGATAAATGTTGGAGCCGCTGAATATTTCTATCATTTCACAACGCAGTGCATGGGTCACATCCAACCGTATTTTGGGCGGGATTTCGTAAACATCAGAATTAAACAGATAATTTTGAAGCACCAAATCCTTTATCAGCATTTTTGTGTGAAAAAGGTTGGATTGGTATATATTTACATCAATGGCATCATACTTTTGCAGAATATCCTTGTCGATATAATCCTGAATGGAGGTAATCCCATGATCCATAAACAGCTTTTGCCCCTCCATGTCTCGGGTAAACCCCCGCACCCGATAGTCCATGGTGATAATATCGGAATCAAAGCTCCCAATCAAAAAATCCAAAGTGGATAAAGGGGTAATTTCTCCGCAGGTTGCCACATCAATATCCACCCGAAAGGTCGCAATGGACGTCTCCGGGTGATATTCGGGATAGGTATGCACGGTGACATGGCTTTTATCCAAATGGGCCACAACGGTTTCGCCGCTGCGGGCTTTCGCCATACTTTCCTCTGCAATTAAAAAGGTAACACTGGCCCCTTGGGGTTCATAATCCTGCTTGGAAATATGCAGCACCGTTGCACCAATCATTTCCGTAAGTTTTTTTAATATGGCAGTCAAGCGTTCTGAATTATACTGCTCATTGATATATTTAATATAATCCTGCTGCTCCCTTGCCGTTTTGGCATAGCAAATATCGTAAATATTAAAACTCAGCGATTTTGTGAGATTATTAAAGCCGTACAGTTTCATTTTATTTTTCATTTTGAAATCCCCCAAATTAAAAAAGATGCGCCACAGCATACCTATGGCACATCTTATAAATCGTTCAATGGAATTAAGGTTCTGCGCAAAACTCTACCGCCGAAATAGAGGTATTTTTCCCGCTACCATAATGTTTTCAGAGTTTATATAGTAAGAACTACTTTTACTACTCCTGCTATTGACCGTTTCACAAGTGTGTACCCTAGTACACTTGGTTATGAAGTAACCAACTGGCAATTGAGTTGCCAACTTATAAAAGTTGCGCTCTTAACGCAATCAATAATGTGAAGGGAAATCTTCACAATCGGCAGTTGACCCGGCTGTCCGTATGGCCTTGAGCTTCCAAATGGTAGAAACTGGTCAAAAGTATTCCCGCTATATGCGATCGAAAACAGGTTCATTTTAATGCATATCCTCTGGTTTTGTCAATAGGTTTTTTCAAATTGATTCATACTTTTATTTTTTGCCCTTGTAATTTTGGGAAAAGCCAAATTCTATGGCACAATTTACATCATTTTCGATCCATTTTTGCACATATCTTTTTATGAATGAACTCAAAGTACGTCTTGTTTTTATTTTTTCTCTATCAAATTTATCTTTCCCGCCCGCCGGTGGGATATACTTTACATAATAAGAAATTAACAGTAATATTTCTTAAACACAGAGAAAACGGGGCTTTTCTTCCTTCTTTCGGGGGAAATCCAACCCTTCCATACTGCTTTTCCAAATACTTTATGCTATAATAGGGCATAGTAAATATATAAGAAAAAGGGGATTCAGTATGCAATTTAAAGCATTGGAATACTTGGAAGCCGTCTATCATTATAAAAATTTTACAAAAGCCGCCGAAGCGCTCTTTGTTTCTCAGCCTGCAATTTCTGCGGCAATCCGCAAGCTTGAAGAGGAATTTAATGTTAAGCTGATCACCCGCACGCCCAAAAAGGTGCTTTTTACGCCGGAGGGGGAAGGGTTTGCAACAAAAATTATTCCTATTTTAGAGGAGCTGCGCACACTGGAAAAGGATATGCTTGCAAAGGGCAGTAATAAAAAGCAGATACTGCGCCTTGGCCTTTCTCCCACTGCGCCAGCGGATATTGTTCATAAAATTTATCAAGTATTTTTGCCCTCCCTGTCAGAAAACGAAGAGGTTTTTTTTGACGAGGGCGGCGCCTACTACCACCTTGCAAAAATTGCCGCCGGTGAGATCGATGTGGCAATCAACGTCCTTCCGGAGGATATTTCTAATTTTGCCGTTTCTTCTATCCCCCTATATCAGCAGGAAATTTGCCTTTTAATCAGAGAGGACAGTGTGTTGGCCCAATACGATAAAATTCCCATCCAGCTGCTCAACTCCACCCCCATTACCAGCCTCGGTGCCTCCTCTTACCTGCCAAAGCGTCTTGAAATGGAAGCCGCAAAACGAAATATACGTTTAAAGGTAGCTTCAAAACATCTGCATCAAACCAGTTATATTGAAGAAATTCTATTGGGCGGCAGCTCCGGCATTATCAATGTAGACAGCAACAATATGTCTCGGGCATTATACGCCCATAAGGCCTTGGTGACCAGGCCCTTTCTGGAGCCTATGTATCTTGAAATCGGCATATTATACAGCAGGGAAAAACATCCTCAGCCTCTGACACAAAAAATTTTGAACTTTATTGCGGCCTCGGCAAAACTTGAAGGGCACCAGAATCCGGAAAATAAACTATTTTTCTAAATCACGCTGCCTCTTCTTGCTGAAACTATCTGCCCTTGTATCCCAAAAACAGGGATGGTTTTCCATGAATTCCTTTTATGATTGGGCTTAATGATAAAAGGAATTTATCTTATAACAAAAATAATGTATTGTACAAAACTACATACTTATTTTACAATAAAATAAAATAAATCTGATAATTTTACTGATTTTTTTCAACAAAGGAGGAAACATTATGTCGCAAATGATGAAATGTGTAGTGAAAGAAAGACCAGAAGTTGGCGCATTGACTTTTACGGAAAGGCCCATTCCCACTTATGGTGCAAACGATATTCTTGTGAAAGTGAAGGCGGCGGCGGTTTGCGGAACCGATGTTCATATCATGGAATGGAATGAATGGTCCCAAAAGCGTATCACCCCTCCTACCATTATCGGCCATGAATTTGCCGGAGAGGTCATTGCCGTTGGCGACTGTGTGACAACGATCAAAGTCGGTGATTTGATTTCCGCCGAAACCCATATTGTTTGCAACTCCTGTTCTCTCTGTCATAACGGCTATGCCCATGTTTGTGCCAACACAAGAACCATCGGTGTAGCAAGGGACGGCTGTTTTGCTGAATATATTGCAATTCCTGCTGAAAATGCCATTGTTTATGATCCTTCCACCCCGGTGGAAATCGTATCCATTATGGAGCCCTTTGGTGTAGCCGTTCATGCCGCACTGGAATTCCCCGTTGCCGGAAAAACAGTTTTGGTAAACGGATGCGGGCCCATCGGCGTCATGGCAGTTGCCGTCGCGAAAAAATGTGGTGCCACAAAAGTGTTTGCCGTTGAAATCAACAAACAGCGTGGCGCATTGGCATTAAAAATGGGTGCCGATGAAGTGTTAAACCCCATGGAGCTTGATGTCGTAAAAACCGTGAAAGAAAAAACAGGCTACGGCGTAGACGTTGTGATCGAATTTACAGGCAATGTCAGAGCAATCAAAACCGCCATCGAATGTATGGCCCCCGAAGGAAAAATGGCGGCGGCGGGCCTCCCCGACGGTTCCGTTGATTTTAATTTTTCAGAATTTGTTTACAGCGGCAAGGTAATCAAAGGCATTGCCGGGCGATTGATGTATAAAACTTGGGAGGATGCCAAAGGCCTTCTTGCAGGCGGCCTAGACCTTTCCCCCATTATTACCCACACCCTTCCTCTGGAAGAATTTGAAGAAGGCTTGCGCTTAATGAAAAGTGGCGAATGCTGTAAAGCAATTTTAATACCTTAGATGCACTTCCTCTTACCGTTCAGATAAAAAGGGAACACTGAGAAAGAAATTGTTGCACAGAAAGGAACTGCCCCATGGAGTCATATTTTGGCTTGGTGGGGCAGCTTCTTGTCTAACCAATTATCTTTTGCGGCCAGCTGCAATAAAAGGCCAAAAATCCCTCTGGATGCATCCTATAATAACGCTATGTATTTGCCCGTCTTCTACAGTTGCACCCGACCATTCTCTTACCCCTAAAATATAAGCTGCTGATATCCTCTACCTCCGCCTTTGGAAGAAAATTTATTTTGAATGATATTATTTTTTTGTTTTTTCAACGCATATTGAAAAAGTTTTAGCGTGGTGTTGTTTTCATAAAAGCAATATAGACGATAAGGTAGAATAAGTTGCGCAAATTGAAAAAGAGATAAAAAAAACATGGTTTGCAAATCTCTGTTAGAATGAAAGTAATCACACGACCATTCTGAGATGAGATAATAAACCATGTCTGAGAAAATTTACAGTTAAACGAAGAAGTAATCAAGGGGCAAATTAGAGAATTAGTTCGTGGGAGCGTCGAAGAAACACTCAACGGGCTACTGGAGGCCGAAGCAAAGAACCTGACGCAAGCTGCACGCTACGAGCGCAACGAGGAACGCCAGGGGTATCGTAGCGGTCATTACAGCCGAAATCTTACCACAACATCCGGTGATGTTACGCTAAATATACCGGGGGCTTAAGGGCATCTCGTTTGAGACGGCCATCGTTGAGCGGTATCGCCGTCGAGAAAGCAGTGTAGAGGAAGCGCTCATCGAGATGTATCTAGCCGATGTCTCTGTTCGTCGGATTGAAGACATCACCGAAGCCCTCTTGGGCAGCAAAGTTTCACCTTCTACCATTAGCGAGCTAAACAAGAAAGCATATGTTCATATTGTGAAGACTGGCGGAACCGCCCCTTGCAGGGCGGACATTATCCGTACGGCTACGTAGATGGTATCTATCTGCGCCGCAACTGGGGCGGTGAATATGAAAATGTGGCCATCCTGGTGGCAATCGCAGTGAATGAAGATGATTACCGGAAAGTTCTGGGTGCTGCCGAAGGAATGAAGGAAGACAAGGCCAGTTGGGTCAGCTTCTTTCAATGGCTCAAAGGCCGTGGTCTAGATGGGGTAAAGCTTATTGTAGGTGACAAATGCCTTGGTATGTTGGAAGCAGTAGGAGAGGTATTTCCTGAAGCGAAGTATCAGCGCTGCGTCGTCCACTTTTACCGTAATGTATTCTTAGGTGTTCCACGTTCCAAGGTAAAGCTGGTGGCTAAAATGCTCAAGGCAATCCATGCCCAAGAAAGCAAGAAGGCAGCTAGAGAGAAGGCAAAAATCGTGATTGCAGAGCTTCAAGCAATGAAGTTGAAAGAGACTACAAGAAGATTCAAGATGGTGTGGAAGAGACACTGGCCTATGCAGATTTTCCATCCCAACATTGGACGCATATTCCGAACCAACAATGTTATTGAACGGCTCAACCGTGAAATCCGCAGGTGCACGCGCGTAGTAGTTGCTTCCCAGACGGAAATTCGGCGCTAATGCTAGTTTGTGCAAGGCTCCGCTATGCGGCGGCACGCAGTGGGGCAGCAAGAAATACATGAACATGAAGCATCTGGAGGCGGCTTTTGGGGACACCTCTATTGCCTGATGATTTTATTCATTCAGAGACTGCAAATCTTTTTGCACATAAATCTTGACACTACCATATAGACACATTTAATGTTTTACAAAACAGAAGGTTCTTTGTGTTATTTCTATTACTGTTGAGGACGAGGATTCTCAACAGTATATTATCGTATGTTTTTTAAGCAAATAAAAAAACCTGCATACACAGGTTTTTAAACTAGGGTAGCAGGATTCGAACCTGCGAATGACGGAATCAGAATCCGTTGCCTTACCGCTTGGCGATACCCCATTAAACTAATAATAAAACTTAGCTTAACTTGAAACCTGGGCTAGCTGGATTCGAACCAGCGAATGCAGGAGTCAAAGTCCTGTGCCTTAC
>ENA-UOOM01000714-UOOM01000714.1-fermentation-metagenome-genome-assembly--contig:-NODE-714-length-35582-cov-6.712641_pt1 | contig 35582 bp, 32 predicted proteins | sample MGYA00245781_ERZ724031 | MGnify/ENA primary metagenome ERZ724031 (study PRJEB28704, sample SAMN03018317) | fermentation metagenome | biome: anthropogenic terrestrial biome; feature: soil; material... | reverse complement strand
TATCTTTCTGTATAAATAATATTTATTTGCATTGTAAATAAAGCATTTAGGGTGCTAACAAAAGCTGTAACACTACCACAAACATAAGTTATTTCTCTGCTTTTTAAACGATTGATCGCAAATAAGGAACCGTAGCAATTTAGTAAATATGGTGTTGTCAAATATAGTCCCAATCTGAAAAATCCAAAGTCGGTTTTCCCTACAAATAAAAATAGAATTCCAATTAAAACTAAAACATTACCTATGCCTAATAGTCCTATGCGAATAAGGCTTATCTCTAAAAAGTTGTGCTTACAACTCATTTCAAGTTCATCCATATTATAGGTGGTACTTCTTACAATTTCATTCATACTTACCAGAGAAATAAAAGGCAAAACAGACGATACCATCCAGACAAAAGAAGTAGATACCTTATAACAATATAGCCCTAAAAGTGTACCTATAAATAAGAATCCAGACAAAATCCAAACACGTTTCCTAATGTATCCTACCTGTCTTTTAAAAAAATCAAATCGACTAGCTCTAGGATAATTAAATTGGCTTAAAAAACTGCTTTTTCTTGTAGGTATTGGAGCTTCAAAAGCTGATTTTAATTCCCTTTTTAAATTATTACTCACGAGAAATCCTCCTTTCTCAAAATAGCTTTTAATTTGTCAAATGCTTTATTTAACTTACGATGAACTGAAAACCTGGAAATACCCATAATATTTGCAATTTCGCCAATGCCAAGTTCGTTTGCAAATCGAAGCAAAAGCAATTCTTGTAAATCATTTGGCAATGTTGATACTGCCTCTCTTATAGTAAAATGTATTTCAAATACAGAAATAGCATCATTACCTAATATTTCCTCGTCAAGATCTTGCTCTTTATTTTTTTTGTAAAAATCAATGCACAGATTTTTTGCTATGGTATAGAGATAAGCAAGAGGTTTTCCTCTGTTTATATATGATGTTTGACTAAAATATTTTAGGAAAGTTTCTTGTGTCAAATCTTCTGCTATCTCTTTATTGTTTACTTTAAAATAACAATATCGGTATATTTTTTCATATTGATCTTGTAAGCTTACAGACATAAGAACCCCCCTTTCACTATGTATAACGCATTACAATAGGTAAATGTGCGATTTATTTTAAAAAATATAAGTACAAGAGAATTTCTTGTACTTAAGTAGTTTACAGTCTATGTTTCTACATAAATTTTCTGTTATAAGTGAAAGCTTTTTATGATATTCTGGAAAGCAAATTTAACCTTCCCACTAAATTCATCTCACTTTACCCTATGTCATCTATAAATCACCCTCAAAACAGGGGCCAAAAAACGGTGTTTTTTTGCTCTTTTTTCGCTCCAAAATCGCCCTCAAACCACTATATGTTGTGGTCAAGTTCTACTTTTTGTCCTTTGAACCACAATTCTGCATCAGAACCACGCACTCAACGTGCGTTGAGATGACAATAAAGATGTCGAAGTAAGATATTACCCCCTTGGTGGAAACTAAAATCTGTGTATCAACTATGGTCTATTATCCATTTTAACAAATCTTCATCATTTATGGATCCGTCCGCTAGACCTAATCCTAAGGTAATCAATTCTTCATCTGTACAAATAACTTCAACCCCATTTATTTCTAAGAATGATATCATCACTAAAATTCCAATCCTTTTGTTCCCATCTATAAATGGATGGTTCTTTACCAAAAAGTAACCTAATTTTGCTGCTTTTGCTTTAATTGTTTTATAAATATACTCACCATCAAAGGTTTGAAATGGAGCATTTAATGCAGAGTCTAATAATCCTTCATCCCTAATTCCATCACTACCACAAGTTTGTTCTATTAGTATACTGTGGATTCTTATTACTTGCTCTTTGCCAAGTCTTTTCATTTTGCTAATTCCTCAAAGGCTTTAAGATGTCTAAACAAAATATTTTTTGCTACATCCTCAACTTCCATATCACCAACTATTTCCTCTTTTTCTAATTGGCTATACTCTATTAGTACATAACGTGGTTTATTATTTTTTAGTATTACTGCTGCTCCATTTTCATCTACCATTCTTGCTATTTTTGAAAAATTTTGATTAGCTTCTGATATTGAAACTAAATTATTTATATTAATATTCATAAAATCATCTCCTATCTATTAATATTATACCCTATTTGTTAGGATAAATTCAACCTAAATTGTATCTTTAGATAACAATTATTGATGACTAAATTTATTATTTATCTTTCCGAAGCAATCCATTATTAAATCCTATATCTTTTCTTATCCATATTGACTGCGAAATTTAACTCTTTGTATCTACAGCTCATACATCTTTCATCAACATTAATCACACTAAGCTTACAGTCTTCCTCACCCCCTTGGCAGTTAAAATAATTATTGATTACTATACCGCTTCTTCTTGGTTGGAAATTAGGCACCGTGACCATCAGTTACTCTATTCCTTCCAATGATGTACCATACATAAATAATTTTGACATTGTTCTCAATCCTTTCTTTCTGTTTTTAGGCATAAAAAAGGCGAAGTCTATTGGTCTTGATTGACCTTGACTTCGCCATCTTATAATCTATATTTAATTTTAAATTATATAAAAATAGATGTATTAGGATTTTTTATATTCTAATACATCTATAGTTTCCATTTTAAATTTGTCTAAATATTATTTCTTATTAGTTAGTTTTGTATAATATAAAAAGCATGTCTTAATTTAATTTTATATTATTTTTGATTTCTACAAACTATAATAAATCTATGTTCGATGCTTTCAACGTATCCTTTGGCTTTTATCTCTTCATTCAACTCGCATAATTCCTTAAAACAACCATCCACAGAGAAATTTGGAAATTCCCACTCAATGATTTTAGCAAAATATACCACTGCTCCAATGTCTTTAAAACGTAAAAATGGAAATGATTCTTTAGCATATAAAACTTCAAAAAAGTTTTTTTCTATTTCTTTTAGCCTTATCTCTAAAGTATTCTCTGGAAATTTTGGATTAAAGTCCTTTAATAAGGCTTTGGATAATCTCTCATTATTTTTCCCGCCTACTTGTTGAGTAATAAAAACTCCATTAGGCTTTAATATCCTTCTTACTTCTTCAATATCAAAAGATTCATGCCTATTGATAATCATATCAAAAGTATCATTTTCAAAAGGTAATTCATTATCATTAAATACCTGCTTTACTTGAATTCCAAGTGGTTCTAATTTCTCTTTACATAATTGTATATTAGGTTCCCACATTTCTGTTACAGAAGTATTATTATAAGGATGATTTAAAGATAATAGAAATTCTCCTCCACCAGTTCCCATATCAAGCAATTTATAATCTGAATTTAAATAACCATTTAATATGTCCCTATAGTTCCAAGGTAACTCTTCATCAACCCACCTATCCTTTAAATGGGAAAAGTCCCAACCTTTGAATGCATTCTTCTCTTCTTCTTTCCAAAATTCTTTTAATTTACCATATTCCATACTATTCCTCTTTTCTTCTTATTATACGTTAGAAAATTGGTGCAGTTGGATAGCCTGACAGTATATTAAAACTAACCTTGGTACAACCTACTATCAGTTATTATAACTGCACCAAGGAGTTAATTAGTTTTTTTCCCATTTTGAGAATTCACCTACTTTCAAATTATATTATCATATATTCCATAATTTAAATGTTATACATTTTACAAATTATGTGTCTTAATAGTTAATAGTTTTACTTTACTCGTATAAACATCATTTTAAATTCATTTAAGATATCTTAAAAACCAATTGTTAGCCAATTCTATTAGAATATCCAAATGTTCAAGAAAATTATGATTTGCTCCATTAATAACTTCTAACTTTGAATCACTTGATAGCAGTGTTATTGCTATTTGTGATTTTTTATATAGTAGTTTTTCTTCTTCATCATTATTACCATGAACTATTAAAACAGGGCATGTAACATTTTTTAAAAGTTCACCTTGATTTATTAATTCAAAATCCAGTAACATTTGGCTATCAATAATAATTTCCTCTCTAAAAGGGTCGGAACTATATTCTAATATGTAGCCATTTTTATTTAATTCATTCATTTGAACTCTTGTGAAAAATTCATCCCATTTATATTTCATTGAATCAGTTAATGCACCTGTCAATACCATTGCTTTAATTTCGAGAATGAAACTTTTCAAACAAATAGCTGTACCAAGACTATGTCCATATAGGGCTATCTTTGTGTACCCTCTCGACTTTACAAATGTAATTGCAGAGTTAAGGTCGTCTACTTCCTTTTCTATGGTTAGGCTATCATCATCACTTTCACCACAGCCACTAAAATCAAAAGTTAATGTATCAAATCGAGATTCATTAAAGGCTTTAGCTAATTTCTCAAATCTTCCCATTGAGTATTTGCTTGACATAAAACCATGACACATAATAATTACAGAATCAGAAATTGATTTATAAAGATTTCCTACCAATGTTAGGTTTCTTGAGTTTTTGAATGTAACCCGTTCCATAATTTTCCCTACCTTATCTTTTAAGTATAAGTCAATTTATTAGTTTACATTTAATTATTGATATTCATTTATAGTATATAATTCACCTATCATAATATCAACCAGATTCAACCATTTCTTCCTCAAATATCTGCTATTATCCAATATCATCTATAAAACACCCTATTTTCAAGGGTCAAAAAACGGTGTTTTTCCACCGATTTTTGACCTCAAACTACTATATGTTGTGGTCAAACTCTATTACTCCTTGTCTGAACCACAATACGTCATCAGAATTATACTCTCAACGTGCCTTGAGTGGTCAATAAAGATGGCATAAATAGATAGTACCTCCTTGGTGGAAGGTGACTTACTAACAAGTATCCTAAGCAGATACTTTTTTTAAATAAGAAGACGATAGATTTAGATTTATATATAAGATTGTAATATATGTGTACTATCCACATTGACTGTAAATTGAGTGATTTTTTGAAAACTTGTTTTGCTTTTATCTTTATTTCCAACCATATGAAATCAAAAGTCCCATTATCTTTGTTAAAGATATATCATTTCTATGTTCCTTCAAAAAACGTACAATGCCATTTTGTTGGTCACAATACTCTTCGGCTTCCGTTCTGCTCATCCCATGATTCATAAAATATTCTATATCAGTTTCTATTTCCTCTTTAGTTTTTTCATAAAACCAATGATCAGCTCTAATAATGCTTTCTAATTTATCTTGATAATTATCTTGTCCTGATTCCAAAATATTAACTTTATCATTTACTCTACACTCGACATTTTGCAATCCAATTTTTTTCATATAATGCGGAATCTTCATTGCAATTGAATAATCACGATTTTGTTTTTCTAGTTCTGTTTTCCACAATTTCTTTAATCCATCATGCATACACAAATCCGAATAATTCATACCTTCTATATGAAGTCCGCATGATTCAAACTCCCTATTACATTCTATACTAATCACCATACCTCCAGGTTTTACAAAATCTACCATCCTCTGTAGATATGTATACCCATTGTTTATATGTCGAAGAACCGCCTGACTAATAACCATATCATATTTATTATCTGTTTCAAGGTTTAACATATCTGCGCATATAAATGCTGCATCATATTCCATATTCTGATAAATAGATTTTGCTGCTTCTACCATCTCTTTTGTAAAATCAACCCCAACATAACAGCTTCCCTGTGGAAGAAATGGTAATAGTAATAATCCTAAAGCGCCATATCCACATCCACAATCTAGTATTTCAATTGGCTTGTTTATACACCAAACCTTATGAATTAAAAATTCAAAATAATCTTCATTCCACATGCTTTTTCTTGTGTTTCTCAAATATGAAATTCTATTCGACCAAAACTCTGTTGTTCCTGAATTTGATGGAATATATTCTTTTTCTAAAGGAGCCAATCCTAATAGCACATCCACGGATACTCCAAAATAAGAACTCACTTGTGGAAGAATCGTTATGTCAGGCAAAACCTGACCAGTTTCCCATTTGCTAATTGTTTGATATGAGACAGAAAGAATATCACCCAACTCTTGTTGTGTAAGATGATTTCTTTTTCTTAACTCTGCAATCTTCAATTTCATTTTAGTTACCTCCTCTTCTGCCTTTATCATAACGAATTATTTTTTTCTTGTCTTTAGCCCTTTTTGACAATCAACTCTCAGAATAAGCGAATTTGTTATCATATGTTTATTCTGTTCTACTCCATCCACAACACCTGAATTGGACAATATCTCCACCCTTTTAGTTTTCGCCATGTATCAATGATCATCTTCTGTTATGAACATTCTTGGATGGATGTCAATTTTACCTTAATAGTACCCAGCGTCATATGATCATCTGTTTGTACAACACTTACAGTCTAATTATTCTCTAATAAAATTGTATAGAAGTGTACCTAATTCTTTATTGTTCCACTATAAGTACATCTAACTTAATTATTACCATCGCTCTTTTTAAACCAGCCTAAAATGCTCCAATGCTTCCATAATCACCTTTTCCTTTTCTTCTGGACACTGCGGCTGCCTTGCATCCTCCGATTTTGCCAAATTGTAATTCTGTCCAACCTCTATCTCGCATTTTCTTTTTACCTGTGAAATATACAGATTAGAAATCTTAATCCCATGCTGTTTCAACACATAATCCTTAATCTCAGCATAAGTTGCTTTGGTCTCAGCAGATGTTGCATCCAACACATCCAAGTCCAAATTCACTTCAATCCTATCATCAGGATTTTTTCTGGCAAAAGAACAACACACTCCACATGCCTTGGGGTGACAATAAAGATGTCGTGGCTTGATATTATCCCCTTGGCGGAAGAATATTCTCAAAAATTATATTCTCCTAACTCCATCTCCCTTCTGACTTTTTCCATCTAAGAAATAATTCCTGTTCATAAATTATACTTTCAAATGGCTTTCCTATAAATTCAGTAACCACATCTATTACTTCATCAAAATCTAAATCTACTTTTATCGTGTTTTGTGTAAATGCTTTCCATCTTACTATTAATTGTTCATCCTTTTTGAATAGCTTTACCTTCTCTAAAGTATCCTTCTCATATGCTCTCCCACGATTATCTAATGTTTCAAAAATAGCCTCTTGTAGTTTTCTTCCTTCAAAATCATAATTCTTAGATAAGTAATAAACATCATAAAAATCTTTCATCCTGCTATTAAACTCCATTCTATCAATAATTGCATCCCATTTTTCTGCAATCGTAGATTCCATTGAATATGTTACTACTACTGGACTATTAAAATTTTCTAATAGAACTTCCAATTTTCTTTTACTAGGCTTAGGGATAACTATATCACCTACTCCAATGTCTATATCAAATGGTGTTCTTGTATTACCAATAACCCCTACCATCTTTATTCTGGCACCATGATACTCTTTTTGTTCTGATATAGAATTAATAGATTTTATTTCAAATTTAATAAATTCATTTTCTGTATCTGTGTTAATAATATCCTGGATCATCTCTAAGATCTTTTCATTTTCATTTGACCAATTTTTCATAAGAAAATCTATATCCATAGTTGGTCTACCATCAAAATTTGTAATTATATAGAGAAATAGACCACCTTTTAAAATAAGCTTGTCTTGAAATTTTGAATAACCTAACCTTCTTAAAAATTCTTCCTGACAAAACAATTGCAGGGTCAGTTGAAATGATAATCCTGAGCTCTGCGCTCTATTCTTTAATTTTTGCAGCACTGATTTTATAATATTCATCACAACCACATCCCGACCATATTTCTTACTTTGTTCTCAGCCCTCATCTTTTTTGCGTATTTCAAGAGAGCCGAAGTACTTTTTTGTGGATCATTTATATAACTTTTAATGGCTTGATTAACTAGCTCTTTATCTATTTTGTTAGCATTTCTTACTACATCACAAATAGTCCTATCTCTATCAAAAATATTTATTTCTTGTCCTTCATAAATATCTTTTGTTTTACCAATATTCATATATTTCTCATGAATATAATATGGCTTAACTTTGGGATATCCAATTTCAAATCTTTGTCTAGAACTTCCTCTTGCAACAGCAATATGCCATTCATTTGGTGTTCGATCAATATATCCATATATATACAAGGCTGATAGCAAGTATATTACTGCATCGGGAAATAGCTTTGTAATAATGGTTACATCAGAAATATATTCATCATATTGCCACTCATAATATCCTCTTTTTATCTTTGTAATAACACCTTTATCCATAAGTTCTTTTAGGTGTTTATGATGATAACCAGAAGCCTGAAATTCGGCTGTTGTAATTACACCATTATATTTATTAAATACATCTTTAAATTTCTCATACTTCTTCATTCAAAACTGTCTCCTTATTCTTAGATTAGTGTATAGTTATGAATATAGTATAACTTAAATATGACACAGCGTCAATCAGAACTATACACTAATCATTGCAAGTGTAGATGGTTCTGATTTCAAAAGCAATTACCACCTGTAATGCATAGAATTTCACTTTATATGTTTTTTCATCATTGGAGTATGTGCAAAAATTGCACATACTGAATCTTCCTCTAATTCATCATCTAAAAAACATCTTTTTTAATGTTTTGTAACTACAGAACGATCCATTCCATATAGTTCTGCCATCATTTTTTTGTGTCAACCATATATTTTCATCTTGGTAACAAACTTCAATGGATCTTTCACCACTTCCAGCAACAAATGTCAAATATTCTGCCGCTGCTGAAACTGGTAGATTACTTTCCTTATAGTCCGTCAAGTTTTTAATTGCCTTCTTTCTTTGTTCTTCTAGTTTTTTTATTCTTGTTTCTCTATCATCAGATTTCATAATAAACCAACTCTAATCTTTAACATTTCTAGAAACTTCATATAATTTAAACTATCTCTCAATGAGGAACCTTACGTTTTCTTTTAGCTCGTCGCTAAATTCTTCGAGATCCTCAAAACTAATTGCACCGTCATTTATAAGTGAAATAATATTGTAAATAAGTTTTGATCGACTCATTTCTAACTGAACGCCAGCTTTCTTCCTATCTTCCCTTATTCTTTTATCCAGTCCCCAAAATTTTTCTGATGAATCTACATCTTCACTTAATAAATCTATATACTCCTTATTTAGTCTATCCATATAGGCTTCCTGCCAGTTAGAAATTTTATTTCTAAAGATAATCCAGTCATTGTTTATAAAGCCCTTCTCTTTCAAAATTTAAAACCTCCTACTAATTTCAAAATTTTACCGTAAGTATCATTTTCTTCATCCCGCGCATGCACTCCTCCTGATGCCTTATCTAACCCATGCCATCTTATACAGAATAATCTAGAATGTCTTATGACATCATATAATATTGTTTGCTATTTAAAATCGAGATTATTCTTATCAGCCCATTCCTCAAAGATTTGAATATAAATATCTTCACAGGTATATACAAAATCGTCATATAAATTCAATTCATGAAGCTTATCCAGATATGCGTCCATATATTTATTTCGTTTTAAGATGTCAAATAATTGTTTCCGAATTTCTTTATCTTCCACATATTCTCTCACATAAAAACGCATAATTTCCTCATGATTGATTTCTTCATAAGATGGAAGTCTGATATTATTCATGTCATTAATAGGAATCAGTGTGTCAGGATCTAATTTTCTCCGTTCAAATTCCGAAAAAGGATAGTGATCAAATTGTTCTGTATCCTTATGATAAAATATAGTCCCCTTATCCCTGATTGCTAACATCAATTCAATAATTTTGTTCATTTCACTCATGTCCTCCTTATCCTCTTGGCTATATCCTTTCAACGTCAGATGGTAATTAATAAAATAAATCCTAAGCTTTCTTATTTTAAGTCCTACAATATTCTAAAAGTAATTAATATAAGTGGATATGTTTCCTAGAACAAGAAAGGCATCGAATGTCATCTGCCTATCCACGCCTCATTACCACCGCAAGCATTGGTATTATTAGCCTTACGCCTTTCTAACTTGCAAATTACCTCACAATGCCTTGAGGTGACAATAAAGATGTCGTATGAAGCTGGTATCCCCTTGGTGGAAGGGGATATTTCGGAAAAAACCCACTAAATTCATTTTCAAGAATTGACACCGCAAAACAATTTTAAAATTGTTCTATGTACTATAATGTATGTATTAAGAAGAAATATCTAAAAATATAATAACTACTTTTAACATTTTTTCTTAAATCTTCTTGGAAGAAATTAACTGAGTATTAACATAAATTCATTCATTTCTGTAATTCAAAAGTACTTAAGATTTTCCATATCTCCTATCTATGTCTTGTTTGGCATCCTATGGCATTCGTCTAAATATTTATGTGCAAATGAAATGAGCGTTAATATATCCAATGCCTTAACTTCATCTGTTTTCCAATTGATTTTTGGGGTATGAGCTGCTGGATTCCTTACCAAATGAAAGATTGCTTCCATTAGTTCCTTTAATCCAGTAAACTCACTTCTTTCACTATCTGTCTGCATCGAATTAAAAAATAGGTATGGATCATTTTTTGCAAATGCTTTTTGAAAAAGTTCACCACCATCAGTTGTTAATCCAGTAATTTGACGTACACGTTCAGCCAAACCTTTGGCAGCCTCGAATACAGCATCATAGTAGTCTTTTCTCAAATAATCATTGATACAATATTTTTGAACTTCACTATGTATAGCACGATTATAAAGCTCTCTTCTTAAATGATTCACTCTTCTATCTACTTCGTCCAATGTTTTTGCCTTTACTACTTTAATTAGTTTTCCTTCATTATTAACAGTTAGTCCAGATAAAAGCAATACTTTGTTGGTTTCCTCCAAAAGATAGTTATATTTGCCCCTATTACTTTCTCCTGTAAAAGCAACTGGATTGAGTGATTTTTCTATAAAGTCGTATACATTTTCTAATGATTGATTTTTATTTATTTCGTTTGCAAGACAATTATATAGCCAATCTCTCTTATTCAAACCAATTGTATAAGTATATCCATTGCTAGAATAACCATCATCAACTAAAACTATTTGACATTGTTCCAATAGTCTAGTTAATTCTGTTTTTGTAAAACCTTGACTTGTATGTCCAAATATATTACATACAGCTCTTATCTGCTGCTGTTTTAGTGCTTCCATTATCGATTATCACCACCTAGTATATATGATTTTATCTTCAAACTATCAAAAAATTCGTAAATAAACGTCTAGTGTGAATTTATATTTCATAAATATGTTATTATTTTTACATATAAATTCTACCAAGATATTACAATACTAATCGCCACCCCTAAGCTGGATATTTATGCCACAAATTTAATATGTTCGAGCATTAAAATTGTTTGCATATAAAAAACTGCTCCATTTCTTAATCAGTGATTTGTACGTAAGGATTCCTTGTTTCTAACTCCCACTTTTTTGAAGATTGTTTTTTAAAAAATACCCCTTGTTTATCTATAAACTTCTTATATTTATCTTGAAATTCATCTCGTATAAGCAGTTTTACCTTATAGTCGTATGAACAAAGATAAATCTTATTATTATAATGCTTCACAAAAAGTTCGTTATAATTTTTAGTTCTCTCTTCTGGTAAATATGCGACTACTCTTTTGAATGTCTTTATAGTAGTTGACCTATTACTTACATCTAATAATGTAAGCCATCTATATGATTTTTCTGAAAAGTTAATTTCACCACTTTTCAATAACTTGAATACATTTAATAATTGCTCCTTAATAGAGAATTTAACATCCATATTAATAAAGGTAGATAGTTCTATAGAACACTCTCTTGATTTTATTCCTGCTAAATATACTTTTGCACTCTCAATGGTAGGAACTCCTATTTCAGAAAATAGTGATATGTTTTCTAAAATTGTAGCTTCATCGGACTTATTATTCAAATTCATTTTTTTTGAGATAGCATTAATAATCCATGGAAAGTGGAATCCATAATATTTATTACATACGTCTATAGCTTTGTTACCTAATTTTTCAATTTTATTAATTGACACTCCATTATACCACTGCTCACGAATCGGTAAAGAGTTCGCCAATTGAATCAACTCAACATCCGCTTCTATTGGAAGATGTAATATAAACGTATCAAAATACTGTATTAGTGTCATAAGATCAGCAAATGTTTGTGGAGACTGAATATAATTTATAACATTTTCTGATATTTCTTCAAAATGTTCATCGATAAACAAGCTTGCCTTAAGGGGAACACTAGAACATGCAATAGACTTCCATTTTTCAGGTGAACCAGCTAATTTAATAACTCCTTGATTTCTAGCCTTTAAGATATCTATAATTTGTTCTTGTGTAATCATCTCTGAATTCTTTGCTTGTATATATGCTAATGACCCACGGAAAACATCATCTATCCATGTTGAACAATCTTGTAAATCTTGAACACCCATTTTCAAATTCATTGAAATTAATGTATCATCAATTAAGTCCAATAACCAACTACTTTTTTTGAAAAACATTTCGGACCTTTCTGAATCAACCAAATTTATATTTTCGGATAATAACTCTAAAAAAGATTCATAGTCAATGCCACACTGTTCTGAAATTGTATATAATACCGACAATAAAGTCAAAAGACCGCTCTCCGCCTTTTCAATGTTCCCTTTTTTAAAGTATTTTTCTTTGTGTCTTATCTGTGTTTGAATTGAATAAGTATCTTTGTGTCTATCAATAGCATACAGAATTTTTCCTTCTGTATCAGTAAATGCTCGACCTGCTCGACCTGCAATATTCCAAAAATCTTTTACGTCTACAACCGTATTCTGATTTAAGTATATATTTGAAATAATCACCGTTGAAACTCCAATATTTACCCCTTGTCCTAATGTAGATGTTGCAATTATAATTTTAGGTGTTCCGTTAGACATTAATCTCTCAATACTCTGGCGTACATCTGTCGGAAGTTTGGAACTATGACAAACAATTCCCTGTAATAATAATGAATATATTTCAGAATTTTCCCCATAAGCTTCTTCACAAGCTAATTCAACATATTTAAGATCATTGGTATTTTTCCACTGATGTGTTATATTTTGTTCTAGTAATAACTTTGAAATTACTCTCGCTTGAGAAAAAACCATGTTTGTTTTTCCAACATATATTAAAACAGAACCCATTGACAACATTTTTACTGCCGTCGCCCCTACAGCTTCCTTTTTGTCGTTTGGAAAATATTTAGCCTTATAAGTTTTTCTAGTCCTAGTTTCTCTTGAAGGTTCTATCAACTTTGATTCTATAAATTTATTATTAAAGGATGGCGTGTCTCCGTCCCACTTCAAATTAACAGTATGATTCACAAAATTAAGTTCACCAAAACGTTGAGCAGATAGTCGCCAAGAAGATTTTGATACTTTATCTTTACTCCCACTAATCCACTCAGAAAAATCTGATAAATTAGGTAAAACAGCTGATAGCAATATAAGTTTTCCAGTATTTTTCTTTAATATTATTTTGATTTCTTCAATAAGTAATTCTGCTGTTATATAGCGGGGTTGTGCACCAACCAGATGACCTTCGTCTATAATTACAAGCTTTATGCGTTCTTCTAACTCTGGATTAGACCTCAAGATTGACTTTGTTTTTTCAGGCGTTGCAACTACAACATTAGCCTCACTTACTAGCCGCTTATCTATTTGTGTAGCTTGGACAGTTCCATACAAATTTGATAGAACATATCCCATAGAATTAAGTATATTGGACAAACTATACTCTACTTCATTAGCTAAAGATCGAAAAGGAGCAATATAGATGCAAAGGCCATCAGGATAGTCAATCAGGGTTTTTATAATAGAAATTTCAGCAATTTTAGTTTTGCCGGAACTGGTTGGCATACTAATAACAACACTATCATCATTTAAACTTTTATGTATGCACTCCCTCTGCGATTTAAATAATTCAACAATTGAAGGCTGCTTATAAATATTAGCACGTATGTATTCAGAACATTTTTCCTTATTGTCAATAATGGGAGGAATCACCGACCATAAGCTGGCTTCTTCATATTCCTCAAATACTAAATATAATAATCGGAAAACCCACCATAAATTTGATTCACTATTTATCTGAGATAATTCAATTAAATCCAATAGTATTTTTTTGGCTTCTATTAAAGAATCTTTATTTCCGTTAATTATGTATTGCACCATATGAGATAGTGCTTTAGCAAGTATTTTTGTATACACTAAAGATTCTATTTCTTCTTCAATAGAAGCCCCCATAAATTCTATATTCTTTACTTTTTCTTCTAAATCTTGAAAGTTTCGTGTGAGAAAAAGCATTAACATTTTTGCTAATTGAGTATCATAAGTATAATATTTTAGGACAATAAATGACTTTGAATACTGTGTAGACACATAATAAGCCAGTGCACAAGTTAAATTATAAAATTCCCTATATATTTTGTCACAATTATTATAAGCATAAAGGTGCTCTAAAATCTCTGCTGCTTTTTCAATGCAGTAAAGTGCTGTATCTTTATATTCTTCATCAAAAAAATACCATCCTAAATTTAGATATGAAAAAGCAATATGCAGACATTTTTCATCTAAATCTTTTGTATATTTAGGGAAATTCTCAATCGGTTCATTTGCATTATAAAGAATAAACCTAGAATTTGCTTGAGCTATATAATTTTGTATTGTTGTATCTTCTTCATATTTCTTAAAAAGCTCCATAGTTTTTTTAGCATTCATCTTTAGCCACCTCACAGAGAAGTTCTTCCGCACGTGAAAAAGCTAAATCCATAAATCCTACAGGATTATCTATTCCAAGTGAAATAAAAAGAAAATCTTTATTACTCGAATCCATATTTCTTTCAACATGATCTTTAACTAGTTTTGTAGATAATAAAAATCCAATATTTTTTATGTCAAAAGTAGTTCTACTCATACTATATTGTATATCAAGTATTTTCTCTGCTAATTCTATCTGCCCTTTGTCAAATAGTATGTCAGCTATAAATCCAAGAGACATGGGTAATACTAATGTATTATTCATTAGCTGCGAAGCTTCTTTTACGGCCTCCTTAGAAGGCGTAGCACGAAATTTACTTTCACCAAGTATAATTTTATTTTCATTAACTAATAGAACATCGTCACCTTTCATCGATTGATCTACATTAGGATTATAATGTAACTTAAAGATTAATACCTTAATTCCTGAGACCTGGCTCAAATATTCTGTCAGAATAACTTCGCCAAAATTTCCTTTTTTAGTTTTATCTGCATTAGGAAAGACATGAAGAGATTTTGCATATTCCTCAAAGTCATACTTTTTTAAAATCCTTTGTTTTTTGCGTAGTGCCATTCTTTTATTATCAGAAAGATGATATGTTACCAACCAATTTGCTATTGTCCCAATAGCTTGTTCTCGATTTTCATTTTTTTCTGATAAATAACGATGCCTTTTTCTGTCAGTGCATTCGGTATCTTGGCACTCTATCCAATCAAAAAACAAGCCCTTGCTTGGATGTTTACCAATTATCTCATCTTGCAACGTCATTTCCTTTCACTCCTTACGAAGCCCTGATTTAATGCTTCTCTTATTAATAATAATTGCTTGATATAGTATAATTGTATATCTCTACACCACAAAAGCTACGTTCCCCCATTTGGATCCTCTTTAATTTGAAAATCTCTTAATTCCCTTTGTATTTCTACCATCCGCAATCTCCAAAACTTGATATTTTTATAGCATTTCCAAAGATTATACAAATAAAAAGCTAATATGGTAAAAAATGCGATTGTATACCAATTCCAATTAACCTTTATATTTTTCCCTTCTAGTATATATCCAGCAATTAAAGGCAATAGCGATATTGGCGTCAAACTTTTTAGTATACCTAATTTTTCAGTTTGTATTATATAATTAGCGTTATACCGCTCAATTATATCCATAAAAACATTGACTGGATTCGTATATTTATAATCCCCATTCTTAACTTCTTTTAAAAAACCACTAAATCTAAGTTTCCTATACAATTCTTTTCCAGAAATTATATGCACCATTATCCATATTCCAAAAATAATTTTCCACCATTCAGATAGCTGCAGTAATTCTACTACATTAATAGAAACACCTTCTTTTAAAAAAACAAACAAAGAATAAACGATAAACCCAAAAACTATCATTTGTATTACTTCTCTTTTCAAAACCGCCCTAAAACTATACCATTTTCCATCATCATTTTCCCTTTTTAAATATAAATTACCACCTATAGACACAATAGCAAGAAAAGTAATAAGTATAACTAACCAAAAATAACTATTATACATGTTTATAGCTTTTTGGATTTTTATATTAGTACTCATCCCAATTCCCCCCAGATAATATTCCACAGTAATATTCAAAGTTACTAAAATACATTAGAGATAATAGAGTGTCACAAAAGCTTACTAATTTACTAACAGAAAATAGTTAATATTTTATTAGTTTTTTGATAGCAATAACATAATCCTTTTTACTATTATATATGAACTCATAACAGGTTCTTGTCCACTTTAAGTAGAATATTAAATTCTTTATATTTATACAAATAGATTGCTGATGAAGCTACATCATTATTACCATTTTATAGTATATTCTGATATTTCTCAACATAAATACATATTGTTTTCTAAATACTTTGTTTATGTATCTAATATATTTATCAACACTTATTAAAGATTTTAATTTATTCTTATTATTTTCATCGTTGGACTTCTCTTCTTATTATAGCTACTGCTACTCATATTTTTATTGCTAACAATCTAACATATATTCCATAGCTATCTCCGACTAAATTTTACTAGTTATCCTCTATATTTACCTTCTATATTTTATATAATACACTACTAGCTCTTTTATCATATTTGAAACACACCTCTAAACTCTCCTTGAAAATTATTATCTTTTCAACTCTATCCCTAACCATCGCTTCATCATAACTCCCATTTTTACAAACAACTTCCACTAAAATCTCCTTTACCCATTCTTCATTCAATGTAGGAGAATCACCACACTTATCTCTCCCGTTTTCCATCCTAGTCCCACATCTCCAAACTACCTTTCCAATTTCAGTTCTTCTCCTATAAGATGAGTTGCAATATCCACATTCCAATATATTACCTAATATATATTTACCGTTATACCTTTTACCTTTAGATTCCATAGTTCCATCTTCTTTATAAACCACTCTTGACCTTTTATTCATCTCTTTCTGAACTTTATCAAATATCTCATCTGATACAATAGCTGGATGACTGTTCCTTATATAGTAACTATGCCTCTGCCCAGTATTCCTCATTTTCTTTCCTGTCATATAATCCTCTACATATGTCTTTTGTAATCTTGTATCTCCCTTATATTTTTCATTCTTCAGCATTTTTTGAATAGTAGATGCATCCCAATGTTCATTGCCAGTTACTGTTTTTATATCCATTGATTCTAGGTAATCTTTTATTTGTCCTAAGGATAAGCCTTATAAATATAATTCAAATATCTTTCTAATTATTTCTGCTTCTTCATGGACAATTACCATTTCTCCATCTATACATGTATATCCCATAAAGTTTTTATATTTAGTAATGATATCTCCTTTTTCAAACTTACGCTGAAATCCCCATTGAATATTTTCGCTAGTATTTCTACTCTCCTCTTGTGCCAACATACTTCTTAGTGTTATTTCCAGTTCATTCTCTAGTTTTATTGAATCTAGATTTTCATTTTCAAAATGCATGTTTATTCCCCTTTCTCTCAGAAATCTAACAATTTTTAAAGCTTCTACAGTATCTCTAGACAATCTAGAAATAGATTTTACTAGAATATAATCTATATTACCTCTTGATGCTTTCTTCAGCATTTTATCAAGACCTATTCTTCCTTTTCTTCTTAAGCCACTTTCCCCAACATCATAAAACACACCAGCAAAAATCCAATTTGGATCTTCAGATATTACGCTTCTATAATATTCTATTTGCCATTCTAGGCTTCCTTTTTGAGCTTTATTTAAAGTACCCACCCTACAATATGCAGCAACCCTTATTTTTTTATATTCTTGTGACTTAGGTGGTATAAATATAACTTTCTTCATAATGTAGCTCTCCAATATCTATATAAAATGATTAGTATCATATGTTTTTCTTGTATTAAAAAAGGACATAAGAGTTTTTACTCTCACATCCTTAATTTTACCTTATTTATATTATCTTTTCTTGCTAAAATCTAGTCGTTATTCTTTTGCAACAGGATTATAGCTTCCGTATGTGTCATCACTACTATGGGAATATGATTTGTTTACATGGTTACTAGCATAGAAAGACAATTCAGCAGAGTCTTTCCCTATAGTTTTTTTCTTTACATTTTTTCTAGGAGATTTAAAGTCTTTTCCATTTAATCCATCTTTAAAGCCAGTCTTATATACAAAGGTAAGCTTATATGGGTCTATCTTGCCATCCTCATCTATCTCCCCCACAATAACTTTTTCTACTATACTTTCAAATACATACCTATCAAAGTCTTTTAGGACTTCCTTTCTTTCCAGTATGGATTTAAAGTTCTTCATCCTACTCTTTATTTCATTATTATTTTTTAAGTTAAATTCCAGAGCTTCTTTTTCTTTGCTTTTCTCTGAATATTTATTCTGTAGAGATACATATTTCTGTTCATATAGCTCACTATCTATTTTTTCTTCTAATCTTAAGTCAACTAAAGAATTTTGTTTGTTTGAAATTTTAGCTATTTCTCTTTCTAATTTCTTAATACTTTTTTCTAGTGTATTATCATTTAAGGTTGATTCTATTAATTCTAAGAACTTATTTACAATATCCTTATTGTTTGAAGTAAGCTGCCTATAGCTCTCTAGAAAAGCCTTCTCTATTGCTATTTCCTCTATACCTTTGCTATTGGGACAATATTTCTTACCTTTTTTAGTTCCGGTTACACATTGCCAGATGACCTTATTATATTGTGAGTTACTGTGCCATGTTCTTCTGGACAAATTTGAACCGCAGAATCCACATTCCAGTAGGCAAGAAAAAGCATATTTTCTACTAAACTTTTCCCTCTTTCCATCTTTTGATTTGACGGTATTTCTATTCTTGGCTCTCTTAAGTCTAATTACCTGGGCTTTATCAAAATCATCTTCACTTATAATTGGCTCATGATGTTCCTTTATATAAAATTTGTCTTCTTCACCAAAATTATCTAGTCTTCTTTTAGTAATAGGGTCTACTGTAAAAGTTTTTCCCATCAGAAGATCCCCTTTATATTTTTCATTCTTTATAATTCCCAGTACAGTGGTCGCTGACCACTCACTAGAGCCTCTAGGAGATCTGTAGCCAAGGTTTTCTAATTCTCTGCATATTACACTTCCCCCTGCCCCTTCTAAGTATCTCCTGAAGATATATTTTACTATTTCAGCCTCATCTTCATTTATGGATATGGTTTTACTTTCCTTATCATAATCATAGCCTAAACATCCATGAAAACCAACCAGCTCTCCTCTTTGCATTTTCATCTTCAAACCTTTTTTTACATTAGCCGAAATATTTTCAACTTCCTGCTGGGCAACAGAGCTAAGTATAACCAGAAGTAGTTCACCATCCATGGTTAAGGTATTGATGTTTTCTTCTTCAAAGAATACTGCTACATTGATTTCTTTTAGATGTCTTACATACTTTAAAGTGTCCAAGGTATTTCTAGCAAATCTAGATATAGATTTTGTAATTACCATGTCTATATCTCCATTCATACAATCATTTATAAGTCTTTGAAAATCAAGTCTTTTATCTATTTGAGTGCCAGTAATAGCTTCATCAGCATAGACTCCAGCCATGGTCCAGTCAGAATTTTCATTGATCAATTCTGTATAATATTTGACCTGGGAATGATAACTTTGAAGCTGATCTTCACTATCGGTACTTACTCTACAATAAGCTGCTACTCTTTTTAAATTTATCTCTGCACCATTTCTTCCGACACCTAAAATACCTTCACCTTTAATAACTTCAACCTTCTTCATAATCTCACCTCACTTTTGTATTTCTCTATACAATCCTATTTTACCGCGACTAGTTAAATTTAGCAGGTCAAATCTGAAGAGATCTTATATTTTTCCATAAGAAGTTTTTTAATCTTAAAATATTCTTGTTTATTTATTAGCTTTTCACTTAATAATTGCCTGAGCATAGCAAGCTGGATGCTATATTCTAATATGCCATTCATCTATTCTTCCTCCTTTAAAACTGCCACCAAGACTTTCTTTGTTTTCATAGGTTTACTTAAGTCCTCCTATATATAACAGTGAAAATATGACCATCTTGATTCGCTATTTTAAAAAGTTTTTGAAAAGATTAAATAAAAAATGGGCACAGAGAAAGCGGCTAATCTACGCTGACATTTTCTCCATAGTGCGGTAATATTGATATATAAATCAAATACTTAGCTTAATGTCTGCTTTTAAAATAACTTTAATAGCAAGCACAGTAAGTGTACGGACACTTACGAGAAAATTGATGAAGCGGACCTTTTTAGGCTCGCTTCTTTTTATTCAATTTTCTACTTGTTCCTATCGGAATGATTTAGGGGTCACCCCTAATACCCTGTTATAAATATAAAAGAAAAGGAGGATTCATATGGCAAATAGATTTAGGAATGAACGTCTTGAAATTAAGTTGACAACAGAAGAAAAAGAACTTTTTAAGAAGAAACTTACAATGAGTAAATCAAAATCAATGGGACATTTTATTAGAAAATGTGTGCTTGAAGCCCCTATATTTGTAATTGATATGAATGTCTTTAGAAGGCTACAAACTCTTATAGGAAAGAATTCAAATAACATCAATCAAATTGCAAAGAGAGTTAATAGTACAGGCATAATATATAGAGAAGATATAGAAGATCTTAAAAAGGAGAATGATGATATATCGAAGGAGATAATAAGAATCCAAAATATTTTATCTAGAAAATATATTAATAAGGTAAGCGTCTAATAATAGATGTGTTGTATAATTATAGGGATATCGGTATGATATCCCTATAATTGTATTTATTAAGCTTTACATGTTTTTTGAATTAAATCATCCCAAGGCATCATTAGATCTAATACTTTAGGATTGGTTTTCACATTGGATCCAGGTAATCTTGCTAAGAGAAACTCTAAATATTTATATGGATTTAAACCATTGGTTTTTGCGGTTTCTACAAGTGAGTATACAGTTGCACTTGCATTTGCACCTTCTGGGCTACCACAGAAAGTCCAATTTTTTCTTCCTACTGTAAATGGCCTTATACTATTTTCAGCAATATTATTGGAGATGACACAGTTTCCATCTTCAAGGTAGGTTTCTAATTTATCTTTATGGTTTAGGGCATATTGAAGAGCCTTCCCAATTTTAGATTTAGGAAGTACTTTTTCATTTGTGCTTTCTACCCATGACCAAAAGGCATCTAGGACAGGTTTTTCCTTCTCTAGACGCTGAATTTTCCGTTCTTCTGGGGATAGGTCTTTAAATTTTCTTTCCCAATCAAATAGTTGATTGCAGTATGCTATTCCTGTGGCTGGCAAGGTTGCTTCTGGGCTTTTCATATCTTTAGGTAGAGCATCCGAAAAATATCTTCTTACATGAGCCCAGCATAGACAGTGGTGGATATCTGCTACTTTCCCATAACCTGTAAATCCATCTGTATGGAGATATCCATTAAAGCCTTTTAGGAATTCTTTAGCATTGTCACCTGATCTTCCAGGCGCATATCTAAATATCCTTATTCCTCTTTTAGCATTTGCTGAGGTGGAGTATACCCACATGTATGATTTTGTGGTGTTCTTCTTACCCTCTTAATCGTTTTAGGAACTAAATTTTCTTCATTAGGTGTAATAGCATATTCTATCTCATTGTATTTCCCACTAGCTGCCAATTTATTATTATATGGAATTAAATTTAAATGGCTGATACCAAGTTCATAAATTGTATAGGTAGTTTGTATAGCAGTCTTATAGGTATCATTTACAATAAGTACTTTAGTATCTTTGGGAATCTCAAGCATATCGTGTAAAAATTCTTTTCTTATGCTTCTTCCGAGTAATATGACCTTATAAAAATTTGATATGTGGTTTCTAAGTTTGTAAATCATGTCCTCATAAACTAGAAGATATGCATCTGCTTCAATTTGTTCATTGGGTAGCAGTTCACCAATAAAATAACTTCTTATCTCTATATACCCCTCAAATATATGATATAAGGTATTTTCCAAATAAGAGATAACTTCTTGATTTTCTCTGTTTTTATAGATAAATGCAACCTTTTTCATTGCCATGACCCTCCGATTCAATCAAGCTTTCTTCAATTTTTTACCACTAAATTCAATCACTTTAGCAGCTAATACCTTCATAGGATCAACGTAAAAATCATCCAAATGAATTTCTTCTTTTATTATTGAAAGCTCCGTACAGGCTAAAATCGCGTTTTTACAATTAGCATCTTTTATAAACTTATCCAATACAGCCCATTTTTCAAAGTCACAAGGCTTACCCTTTTTTATCCTGTCATAAATTTCATACATTACAATTTTCTGCATGTCTTCCGGCAATATAAAAGGAACCACTCCTACCTTTTCCAGCCTATCCTGATATAGTTTCGTTTGGATTGTACCATCAGTGGCTAATACTGCCACCTTTTCTCCTTTGGCTTTTTGTGCGACTTGATCAACAGTCTCCTGAACCATATGTATAATAGGAATATTTATTTCGTCTTTTATCATATCTGCAAAAAAATGCGCCGTATTACATGTAATTCCAATCGCTTCACATCCACTTTGCTCCAATATCTTTGCATCTGCCAGCAATTGATCGTGTATTTCAGTATATTCACCATTTAATATTGCTGATGTTCTATCCTTCATTGAAGCATCGCTATATATTATCATATTCAAATGATCTTGATCACAACCGGCTTCCGTCATATTCGTTACCATTTTATAAAATAGTTGTGAAGCCATAGGACCCATTCCACCTATTATTCCAATTAGTTTACTCATTTTTTTCTCCTTCCTACATCCCATTTATTTGTCTAGCCGCATTCTTAAACAAAAATCTTTAGCATATTCACGTGTATCAAGCTTTCGATTACAATGTCATCTTCATATTATGCCTATAACTGTTTCTCTTCTATTATACATTTTTTATTAAAATAATTCTATTATGTTATTTTTAGTGATTTTCAATAAATACTATTTGTACTATTTAAAAGATTCTATATGAGTCTCATAAATGAAAAACGATATGTTTTCGTCATGAATTAACTTCACAACAACATATCGTTTTTTTGAAAGAGGCAAAAGGGTCTTTTAAAAGCCTCTGAAAACAAATCCAGAGGCTCTTTGTTTAATATACTTTTTTACCATCAACATATGTTTCAAGTACTCTAGTTTCTAATATTTCTACATTGTTTCCTAAATTGAATAAATCCTTATCAATAGTTATAAAATCAGCAAGCTTTCCTTCTGAAATACTACCTTTAATGTTTTCTTCACCTGAAGCATATGCCCCCTCTACTGTATATGCTTTTATAGCATCATACATACTAACAGTTTCTCCCGATAAATAAACCTTCTTCTCTTCACCAGATATATTTTTTCTAGTAACTGCAGAATATATATTTGGCATCGTCCTAAAGGATTCAACTGGACAATCTGTTCCAAATGATACGTGTATCCCCTTATCAATCATAGTTTTCCAAGCATATGATGAATTAGCTAGATCTCCACCTACCCTATCATTTACTACATTCATATCATAGTCAATGAAAATTGGCTGAACAAATGCCAATACATCCAGCTCCTTAAATCTATCTAACAATTCATCATCTGTAATTTGGCAGTGAACTATTCCATGACGTGGATTGTGTGTCGGATCTTGTTTTTGAGCATTTTCAATAGCATTTAAAGACATCTCTATAGCTCTATCTCCAATAGCATGTATTGCAACAGGGCAATTATTTCTATGGGAAACTAGTACCAATTCATTAAGCTCTTTCTGGGTAAACGCTGCTATACCTTTTGTAGTATTGTCATCTGCATATGGACATCTTAAAGCTGCTGTTCTCGCGCCTAATGATCCATCACTAAGAAGCTTTATACAATTTACACGGTACATATTATTTCCAAATCCGTATTTATACCCCTTTTCAAAGAACTTGTTAATAGTTTCGGGCTTCTGCAATAGACACTGTTCTCCAATTCTAATATGAAGTTTACCTTCCTTGTCCAAATCACTTAAAGCTTTAAAAAACATATCATAATCATAATTTGACACATAACCTAAATCATCAGTTTGTACAGTTGTTAACCCTTGAGCCAAAGCTTTATCCTGGGCATCTAGAAGTACATCTTTTAAAGACTTTAGATTTAATGTGCTAATTTTTGCCTTTAAATCATCTAAAAAACCCTCCTTAATTACTCCATTAGGTTCACCGTTTGGTAATAATTCTATTAAATTACCATACTTTTTTGCACTTTCCTTATTAAGACCAATTTTATCTAACGCTGCAGAGTTTAATACTCCAATATGAAAACACGCACGCATTATAAGTGTTGGGACATCTCCAGTTATATCATCCAAATCAGATTTGTTTGGAAATCTTTTTTCATCAACAAAATAATCATGATTCCAGCCTTCTCCAATTAGCCAAGACTTATCATCTTTTCCTCTAGAATAGATACCCTTCTTAACTCTCTCTCTTATCTCACTTATGCTTTTAGTTCCTACAAGATTAACTCTACTTAGAGTTTCACCATAATGAACAAAATGCATATGAGAATCGTTAAATCCCGGAAGTACAAACTTTTTTTCTAAATCCACAACTTTATATTCTTGATCACTTAAAAATTTCATTGCTCCTTCTATTGTACCAACATATACAAATTTATTTCCATCAACTATAAAAGAATCAGCTTTTGAATTTATATCTTCCATAGTATTTATATTCCCATTCTTAAATAGTGTTTTCAATTTTCGACCTCCCTAACCATGTATTATATATTGAGCGGCTTTTGGCTTAAAAGTCTCTACTTAATCTCAATTATTGACTTTTTCTCAATATTTTCCCAGATTTTACACCCGTATGAACTCCATTCTCTGCAGTCAGAACACCGTTCACATATACTTTTAAAATACCTTTGCAGACGGATTTCGGAGAGTTGTAATCCGGAGTATCCTGAATATTGTCAAAGTCAAGCAGAACCAAATCAGCCCACATTCCTTCCTTGACAAGACCTCTGTCAGGAAGTCCAAGACGTGCTGCAGGCAAGCCTGTCATTTTGTAAACTGCGGTTTCCAGCGGGAAAAGCCTTCTATCTCTACAATAATGTGCGATAACTCTTGGAAATGTTCCATACCATCTGGGATGCGGCAATCCGGGATATTCCATAGAAGCAGCATATCCATCGGAACCGATCATAGTAAACCTCTGAGACATAATATACTCGATATCCTCTTCACACATACCGTAATTTACTTCATTGACTCTTCCCTTTTCATCAGCAATCAAATCAAAACACGCATCTGCTGGATCCACACCTCTGATTTCTGCAATCTCAGCAATAGATTTTCCTATGGTCCAGGCATTCTTTTCACTTTCAGCATATGATACGAAAATATCTCCCCATCGACCAACATGGCTTACATTGCTCTCAACCTTAAGCTGCTTTCGAATTTCCGGATCCTGAAGTCTTTGAAGCATTTTCTCCATTCCCCCTTCAAAGCCCCAAAGAGGAACATTGCTATCCATGGTTGTGGAGGATGCGTTGTATGGATATTGATCAACTGTAACGTCATATCCCTCCCGCCTTGCCTTTTCAATCATTGCAACAGTTGTTTTGCAGTCAAGCTCCCAATGAGTTTTCCTTGTAACTTTATGATGGGATATTTCCAGAGGCACCCCTGAGCGTTTGCAAACCTCGAGAGCCTCCTTCACAGCCTCCACAGTCTTTGTGGCCTCATCACGCATATGAGTGGCATAAAATCCGCTATAACTCTTCAATTCCTTAACCAGTTCTGTCATTTCATCCACATCAGAGAAACATCCAGGAGGATAAATCAGTCCGCTAGACATACCATATGCTCCGTCGTCCATGGCCTGCCTCAATAATTGAATCATTTCTTTCATTTCAATTTCATTGGGTTTTCGGTCTTCAAATCCCATGACAGCCAGCCTTATGGTACCATGACCTATCAATGTTCCAAAATTAGTACTTGTGCCTTCACTTTCCAGTCTTCCCAAATACTCTGAAAGCCTTTTCCAATTATATTCCAAATGTCCAGCATAATCCTTGAGCAACTTTACTTTGTCAGGATTTACTGGTGCAGGGGAGATTCCACAATTTCCACCTATTTCTGTTGTAATCCCTTGCAAAATTCTACTTTCCGCTAGTGGGTAATCAAACAAAGTACTGTCACTGTGACAATGGATATCTATAAATCCCGGAACAAGGTACCGATCCTCAGCATCTACGGTTTCTTTCGAATCAGTTCCTTCAAGAATTCCAATTCTTTCTATTCTACCATCATTTATTCCCACATCTCCTCGAAACCAAGGTGCATTTGTACCATCAATAATTCTGGCATTTTTAATAATTAAATCGTACACATAACCATTTTTCATTATAAAGCGCTTCCTTATAATCATTCTACTTTCTTATACAATACAAATATTTGTCATAACAGGTAGTAAAAAATCAAAAAGCTTCTATATTCCAGTCATAAACATATGTGCAACACTTAATTCCCAAGGTGTTTTTGCTATATATTCCACTGTATTGCTATCTATTTGTCTTGCTCCCGGATACCAAGATGATCTTCTAGCATTTTGATGCTCCTTGAAATTAATGATCATATTATATTCTTTTTCAATCGGCATTAATCCAATTTGCGCCTTCAATGCTTTTTCTACCCCTTTTTCAATGTTTGCTATAGCTTCTTTGGGGTGAATATTCCATGTAGCATTACCAATTCCTTTCTTTGTAACTACAGTATAAATTTCTGGATGGCTTTTTTTTGCAAGTTCGCATATACCAGCATCTCCTGAGATAAATACAGAAGTAACCTTATGAGCTGTTGCCCAAAGTGCATTTAATAAAAACTCCGAAGCTAATTCTCCATTGATTTTTATCCAATTGAATAAATCATGTTCAATGGTATGAGCGAGAGGGCTGGTATCACTTCCTTCCGGAGAATGATATCCAATGTAAATAGCTGCATCAAAACTTTCATCTAAGCCGCCCATCATGGATGCTGGAGAGGTCATCCAACCTCGGATTAACTGAGCACCTTCAGGTAGTTGTTCCATGTCTATATTTAAGGCATCTTCATGTCCATCTTTAACAACAACTTCGTAACCAAGTTTCATAGCTGCTCTGCATGCTGCTGCAACCTCTAGAGTCATTTGCTTACAAGCAGATTCATATCCTTGACCTCCATACCTTGTTTCACACCAACTAGTAACACCAGTCACACCCTCTATATCGGCACTAATAAATACTTTCATTTTTACCTCCCATTCTATAAAAATTCTTTTAAAGCAAATACTTCCTTACCCCTGATGCCCTTTACAGTTTCAGCATGATAAATTGAACTAATTACTGCTTCTTCTACCACTTCTGCAGTTGCTTCAAAAACTTTGTCTATGGCATCATCATAAAACATCTTGGTTTCAATAATGTTTTTTTCGCTATAATGCGGTATTATATTAGTATTAGAAAAAGCAATTGCAATGTCTCCACTGCCATTTCCAATAAATGAACCAGTCCTACTCAAAGCTACGGTAGCTCGTTTTGCTACTCGCTTTAATTGCCTTTCATTAAGTGGTATATCTGTTGCTATTATAACGATAACCGATCCCTTTTCAACTATGTTTCTCGGTACTGTTTGCTCCGTATCAATTCTTCTGCCATCTATTATCAGATTTCCGGGCATCCCAAAATTAGACATCAAAATTGCTCCAATGGTATATTCTTTATCATCGCAGGATACAATCCTTGAAGCTGATCCAATCCCACCTTTTACACCAAGGCAACACATCCCGGTACCTGCCCCTACTGCACCTTCTTCAAATATATCAGCACAATTTTCCAATGCCTGTAACACATTCTCTTCTGTGACGTGCATCCCTCTGATGTCATTTAATTCACCATCATTACATTCTGTAACAACACAATTTACTGTACCCGTAGTAGTTCCTATGTCCTCGTTGTCCTTTAGCATATATTTCGTTAATGCATTAATAGCTGTACCTACTCCAAATGTATTTGTCATGATAATTGGTGTTTCAATGGTTCCTAATTCTTCAATCTGAATTAGACCAACGCTTTTCCCAAATCCATTTATTATAGAAGTTCCAGCTAAAACTTTGTTTCTAAAAAGATTCCCTGTATGGGGTAAAATAGCTGTAACTCCTGTATTAATGTATTTTCCTTCATTTTTTAAAGTTATATGTCCTACCTTTACATTAGGAACATCTGTAATTAAATTTTTTTCACCTTTTTTAAATTTGCTGCGAATTTTTACTTCACAATTTCTAGGTAAACCCATTTATTATTCCTCCTTATTTATGATTTGCTTTTCTTCCGATTTTAGCTTCCTATCAAATATAAAATAAACAACTGCTCCAATAGCTGGTACTACTAAACCAACTAAAGCTGTAATAGGGTCTTCCATTAAACTATTAATCATCAATCCTGTAAACAGGGCAATACAAATAATTACTGTAACTGGATATCCCCAGGCTTTATAAGGTCGTTCAAGATTTGGAAATTTCTTTCTGTATACAATAACTGCCACTACACCTAATACATTGAATAGCATTCCGCTAAATACTACTAGAGAAGTTAATTGGTCTAAATTTCTTAACAGAACTAATACAATTGCGATAACTGCTTGACCAATTAATGATGTAGTAGGAACATTGTATTTAGGATGTAGTTGTCCATAACTCTTAAAAAAGTGACCTTCTTTTGCCATGGCATAATAGTTACGCGGAAAAGCAATAATCATCCCGTTTAAAGAACTAAACATGGCAATGATCATGGTTATAAGCACCAAACTTCCACCTATGCTGCCGAAGATACTTTTTGCAACTTCTGTTCCTAGGTATAAATTTCCGCCTTCAATCATGTTTACAATTTGTTCATGTGGAATAACCTTGTATATTGCAAAATTGAATAAAGTATAAATCAAAGTGATAGACCCTATACCTATCAATAACGCTTTTGGCAAATTCTTCGCTGGATCTTTCATCTCTTCAGCAAGAGAATTTAAGTTAGTCCAACCTTCATATGCCCATAGGGTAGCCACTGTAGCAAATGCAATCATACCAATTATTTCGCTAAAACCAATGTTTCCACTTCCAGCGGGGATCAAACTTAAATCAGGGCTTTCCTTACCAAACAGAAGTGCCCCAAATATAATTAAAAAAATAGGAATTAATTTTGCAATCATTGAGATATTCTGTAATATTTTCCCCTGTTTAATTCCCCGTGAATTATATGCCGTCAATCCAACAATTAATGCTATAGCTATTACTTTTATTGCAAAATCTGACAATGAAAAGTATCCTCTCAATGCAGTTGGTAGTGCAATGGCCACTGCTGAAATTGATCCTGCACCACTGAGCAGCCAACTTGTGAAGCCAAACATATAGCCTACAATGGGGTGATAAGCTTCATCTAAATAAACAACCAACCCCCCTGATTTAGGACAAGATGCTCCTAATTCTGCAAAGCATAGCCCTCCAAGCAGGGATACGATTCCTCCAATTATCCAGCATAGCAAAGACAATCCCATACTCATTTGAGTTCGTTCCAATACATATGAGCCTAAATAAAAAATTCCTGAACCAATCATAATTCCACCAATGATGCTCACGCCATCAAAAACGCCGATTTCACTTTTAAATCCAGTTTCTTTAGCCGCTGTTTCCAGATTTTCTTTTGGATTCATATTTCTTCCTCCTTAAATATTATTATAATTTATGATGCTATACTTCATATTTTAAATATTGCAAAAATAATGCCAATTTAAAAATCGTTGAAAAGCTGTGAAATCTATAAATTGGATATTAAAAAAGGCTTTTTAATCCTAATTAAACCTATTTAGACCTATTTTATATAAAATTATATGTAAAGTTAATACGGTGTTTTTTGATCAAGCACATGATTGTGATTCTCTGTCATTTTATATGATAACAGAGTATTTAATATATAGGATAATATATGCCTTTATCTTTGTCACCTTTTCTTTTTTAATGGTATAATAATTGCAATACTTTAACATTATTAAAATCCGTATAGGAGGTATTAATATATGAAGAATATCGACGAACAGTTCATTAAAAGGGAAATGGACTTCTGGAATGTGCCAGGATTATCTTTGAGCATTGTAAAAAAAGGCCATGAGCCTTATATTAAATCCTTTGGTTGGAGAGACAAAGAAAACCAACTGGGGGTAACGGACACTACTCTTTTTGGTATAGCTTCCTGTTCAAAGGCCATGACTTCTGCTGTAATTGCCATTTTGATAGCTGAAGGTAAATTGGATTATGATGTCCCCATTATAAATTACATTCCCGATTTTGCAATGATGGATGAAGACGCAACTAAGAGAATGACACTCCGAGATATGCTGTGCCACAGAACAGGTCTTGGCGGACATGATGCTATATGGCCTGTACCAAAAACGTTGAAAGAATTCTCTCAACTCTTTTCACATCTTCAACCTAACTCCCCTTTTAGAAGCAAACCTCAATACAGCAATATCATCTACGCTGTAATAGGCTATATTGCAGAAACCGTAACTGGACAATCATGGCCTGACTTAATGAAAAATTATTTATTTAATCCATTAAATATGACTCTAGCCAATTGCCAAGCAAAGGAGATGGCAGATTTTAGAAATTTTGCTCATCCATATCAGGTATTGGACGGTAAGCTTACTAAACTTCCTGTCTGGAATGTGGATGTTGTCGCTCCAGCTGCATCCGTTAACTGTACGGCAATAGATATGAGTAAATGGCTGACCTTCCTTATCAATAAAGGACGAACGAGCAATGGAATTCAGCTGATTCCAGAGGATATTTTTAAAACTATGATCACTAAACAAGTGGATTTCGAAGATTATTTTGAGTCTGATTCGGAATTATATGCTACAGATGGATACGCAATGGGATGGAAAACAGGTAAATACAGGGGAAAATCAATTTGTAGACACACAGGAAAAATCGAAGGATATAGCTGTATACAAGCCTTTATGCCAGATGATGATTTAGGAATCTCAATTATGATGAACTTACATTCCCCTACCGTTGCTATTATGCATACGATTCTTTACAGCACCATAGATTCTCTGTTGAATCTCCCTAGGATTAACTGGACATACAAATTCAGAGATGACAAAAAACCCACAGCGGAAGACTATAAAGATTGTCACGTTGATGTCTTTCATTCTATTTATCCGGATGCTATTCCAAACGAAATGCCATCTCACAAGCTTATGAAATCATATATGGCACACTCATATGAAGGCATATATTATAATTCTGGATATGGTTTTATGAAAATAGTATCTCAAGACGATAAATTATATATGAAATACCGAGACATGTTTTTACTTATAAAACCTTATTGGTCGGGTAATTTCCGAGTTGATAATGTAAAGGAGGATATATTGACCATGTCCATTCCATTGAACTTTATTTGCAATGAGGAACAGAAAAGCATCGGTCTAAGAATTCGTTTTGAGCCTTTGATTGACGACATCGTATTTTTTAAAAAAAATTAGTTCCCATTTGTTTCATAAATTGGATACCTTTTTTCGTAATCTGTGTACCACAACGGCCACGCTTTATGGATATAAGACCTTGAGTTTCAAGATTGGATAATATTGTTCGCAATTTGGCGTCACTAATTTTAATACCCTGCATATTCAAATTTCCAATTATTGCACTGCGCCCTATTCCATGATAAGCTTGAGTATTTTCATATATTTCTGTTAAAATCTTATGAATAACATCATGTACGTCAACAGGTATTCGTTCGTCAACATTATTTTTACCTTTAACAGAACCTACTGATTCAAAAGGATCAGTAGCTGTTCTGTTTTTTATTTCATACAAATATTCAGGAAATTTCCAAAGTGTTTTATAATACAAAGCAGCACTTTGAAGTTGCCTGATGTTTCCTGGCCATTGGTATTCTACTAACAATTTTTCCTCACCTTTAGTAACATTATTGTAATCTTTACCGAGAAAAATTTTTAATAAAGGTAAAATGTCATCTTTCCTTTGTCTTAATGGTTTTAAAAATATAGGAATCACGTTTAATCTATAAAACAAATCCGCACGAAATTTCCCTTTTTGCACAGTTTCTTCTAATTTTGAATTGGTAGCTGCAACAATTCTAATATCCACATCAATTACCTTATCGCTACCTATTCGCATGATTTGTTTTTCCTGAATCGCTCGTAGTAGCCTCGTTTGTAGATTGGGTGAAATATCTCCTATCTCATCTAAAAATAAAGTCCCAGTATCTGCTTGTTCGAAAAACCCTAGCTTCCCATTTTTTTGAGCTCCTGTAAAAGAACCCCCTTCATAGCCAAACAATTCACTTTCAAGTAGTGTCTCAGGTATGGCTGCACAATTCACAGCAACAAAAGGTGCATTTCTTCTATTAGAATAATTATGTATAGCTTGCGCTATCAATTCCTTTCCAGTGCCTGTTTCTCCCCTTATTAAAATTGTATAATCTGTTTTAGCTACCTTCTTTGAAGCATCAATACATTCTGCCATAGAATCAGATTTGAAAACAATATCCTGAAAAGTATGTTTAGCAATTAGTCCCTTCTTTACATTATAATTTTTAAGATTGTTTTTTATGTCATGTAATGTCTTTTCACTATCCAAATTTAATAAATAACCTATTTTTTCACCCCCCAGTCTTATAGTGGTTTTTTTAAATATATAGTTCCCATCTGCTAAAACTAAAGGATAATTTATTAAATCTTTACCTTTAATAAGCTCATTATCAATATATTCAAATTGAGTATTCATATTTAAATCAAATATGGAATTTGCCTTATCATTGGAATAAACCACTTTAAGGCTTTCGTTCAACATAACGATGGCTGTTAAAGAAGTGTCCACCACACTATTTAACAATTTTCCCTTAAGATAACTGTTATAATAATTATCATGATAGTCAGTATTCGGTTCTATGATTGTGTGTAAATGCCTGATTATATTTCTGTTTATAACGTCATTATCAAGATTAAGTTTTCTCATCAATTTGAGCAATGTTTCAAAACTTATTTCCCTGTATCCTATATTAACAACCCTCTTAATCGTTTTAGGAACTAAATTTTCTTCATTAGGTGTAATAGCATATTCTATCTCATTGTATTTCCCACTAGCTGCCAATTTATTATTATATGGAATTAAATTTAAATGGCTGATACCAAGTTCATAAATTGTATAGGTAGTTTGTATAGCAGTCTTATAGGTATCATTTACAATAAGTACTTTAGTATCTTTGGGAATCTCAAGCATATCGTGTAAAAATTCTTTTCTTATGCTTCTTCCGAGTAATATGACCTTATAAAAATTTGATATGTGGTTTCTAAGTTTGTAAATCATGTCCTCATAAACTAGAAGATATGCATCTGCTTCAATTTGTTCATTGGGTAGCAGTTCACCAATAAAATAACTTCTTATCTCTATATACCCCTCAAATATATGATATAAGGTATTTTCCAAATAAGAGATAACTTCTTGATTTTCTCTGTTTTTATAGATAAATGCAACCTTTTTCATTGCCATGACCCTCCGATTCAATCAAGCTTTCTTCAATTTTTTACCACTAAATTCAATCACTTTAGCAGCTAATACCTTCATAGGATCAACGTAAAAATCATCCAAATGAATTTCTTCTTTTATTATTGAAAGCTCCGTACAGGCTAAAATCGCGTTTTTACAATTAGCATCTTTTATAAACTTATCCAATACAGCCCATTTTTCAAAGTCACAAGGCTTACCCTTTTTTATCCTGTCATAAATTTCATACATTACAATTTTCTGCATGTCTTCCGGCAATATAAAAGGAACCACTCCTACCTTTTCCAGCCTATCCTGATATAGTTTCGTTTGGATTGTACCATCAGTGGCTAATACTGCCACCTTTTCTCCTTTGGCTTTTTGTGCGACTTGATCAACAGTCTCCTGAACCATATGTATAATAGGAATATTTATTTCGTCTTTTATCATATCTGCAAAAAAATGCGCCGTATTACATGTAATTCCAATCGCTTCACATCCACTTTGCTCCAATATCTTTGCATCTGCCAGCAATTGATCGTGTATTTCAGTATATTCACCATTTAATATTGCTGATGTTCTATCCTTCATTGAAGCATCGCTATATATTATCATATTCAAATGATCTTGATCACAACCGGCTTCCGTCATATTCGTTACCATTTTATAAAACAGTTGTGAAGCCATAGGACCCATTCCACCTATTATTCCAATTAGTTTATTCATTTTTTTTTCCTCCTATATTCCATTGTTAGTGTAAACCTATTTATATAAATAATAATTTAAACTCTATATTATCAGAGTTTTCAAAGATTTTTAAACAAAAAACAACGACTCCCTTTTTTGGTATAATTGAGTCACTAACCAAACAAAAATTCCAAGAAAGTGTGTCATTGTGTACTAAATTATATCATATTTACTTTTATATAGTCAATTTCAATGATTTCCTTAAATATTCTGCTGTTGCTGTTGTTCCATTTTCCAACATTTACAATGATGTTTTCGTAAACCCCTAGCACGTGACCCACCTAAAACAATGCCTTCTATATATGACAAAGAGGATAATTTTTCTCTCACTAATTGAATAATATTATCTACCATGACAAAACACTCCTTCATTACTTTTTATTTATCATCTAAAGATTTAACAACTGGAATAAGTGGGCAAACTATGGCAATACCAACTATTAGGATTCCCGATATTAAAAACCAATTATTCACACCTATTCTATCAGCAAATATTCCTGAAAGAATTAAACCAACAGGCATAGCCAAAGACATTATGCTTCCTGTAAGAGAAAGCCCACAGCACATCAATTGCTATAATGGCATTTAATTTCCAAACAGAATATAAAAATGCCGCAGCAGCAATAATTAAATCGTGCACGACGTGTTACCCTTGGTGATAGGTCAAAATTACTATCGTTTCATAAGTGGGATGAAAAATCTTATGTTTTTTCATAAAAACAAAAAGAAGCTATTTAATTAGCTTCAATAATTGTTCCTTTAATATCTTTATATCCATATCAATAATTTCCCAGATTAGATTTAAATTTGCACCTTCATAATCATGAACTATACGATTTCTTAACCCTCTCATTTTAAACCAAGGAATCTCAGGATATTTTGAAATATATTCTTTATCTAGTTTATTAGCTAATTCACCTATTTGACTTAAATTAAACACACATGCTTCAACCATCATACTATTAT